>Ga0272440_1000363_pt1 | contig 38570 bp, 24 predicted proteins | sample SSMMMBAug17_FD_192440 | JGI IMG/M metagenome (GOLD analysis project Ga0272440, IMG submission 192440) | Marine sediment archaeal communities from Little Sippewissett salt marsh, Falmouth, MA, United States - SSM-MMB-Aug17 | ecosystem: Environmental > Aquatic > Marine > Wetlands > Sediment ...
CCATTATTGATATTGTTCGTTTTGAGGTAATTGTACTGTAGAGACGTAGCATGCTACGTCTCTACACGACCCCATTATTGATATTGTTCGTTTTGAGGTAATTGTACTGTAGAGACGTAGCATGCTACGTCTCTACACGACCCCATTATTGATATTGTTCGTTTTGAGGTAATTGTACATCACAATGGTGGAATCAATTCAGCAGCCATAAATCCATGTCTCAGTCCACGATCAGATACAATCAATTGATGACATTTCAATTGCAACATAACAAATTCCACAATACATGCCCCTGCTAGAATGATATCCTCACGTCCCTTCTGAAGGCCTGGGATTTTCATTCTTTGATCAATGGTTTTACTGGCGTACATTTTTATCTGGTCATGCACTTGTGCCAAAGTCAAAACCGCCCCATGAATGATAGCTGCATTGTAAACTGTCATTTGAAATTTAACTGCCGCCATAGTTGTGACCACACCGCTGGATCCAATTAGATGGTCAATGGATTGGCCACAACAGTCCATCTGAATTATCTGGCGAATATGCTCAACAACCTGCTCAAGCTGTTCTGTTTTCACAGGGTCTTCTGTCAGATAGCTTTCAGTCAGTGTCACTGCACCAATATCAAAGCTAAATCTTTTATAAATGTTATGATCGTTTCCAAAAGTCAATTCACTACTACCACCACCGGTGTCCAGCACTGCAAAATTGTTATCTTTTGCTTGAATATCTGATACTGCTCCAAGATAAGATAAGCGTGCTTCATCCACACCAGAAAGCACTTGAATATTAACACCACATGATGATTTCACTTTTTGAATAAAACAATCTGCATTTGTGGCCGTTCTAAATATCTTTGTACCAATAGCAAATATTTTGGATACATTCAACTCCCTGGCCTGGCGGCACAATTTTTTGATAGTTTCGAGATTTCTTGTCATTGCTGATGATGATATCATGCCGGTGGTTTGAAATCCTTCTCCAATTCTGGTGGGATAATATGTATCCAGTAAAGTATTGATCTTGCCATTGGTATGTTCTGCAATGCAGAACTTTACCGAATTGGTACCAATGTCAATTATGGCAATTGTTTTATAAGTCATTGTCAATTACTTATGCTATTTTTTTTGACTATCCTTAAATAATCTTATTTAATGCATGAATGACAGATCGCCTCAAATGCTCCACACGTCTTAGTGTATAATGTGAAATCGAATTCCTGTGCAAGTCTTTAATCAACCATAATGTACCATAACTATGATATTTATCATTTAACAATGGCAATTCAATTTTAAAAATACTGGCTTTGCTCATATCTGCTTCATCATTAAAGGTACTGCGCATCCAGATCCAATTAAAGGGGTGATCATCGTGTATTGTTTCCATTGCTTGCTGCATTTCTTTCGTGTGATGAATATGCAACTGCGCCATGTCAAACTCCAGACGATCCAAAGCATTGCTTATTTTTTCCCATAATGTATTTAGATCCCTGGCATTGGTAATTTCCAACTGAAGTGCTAAAAATGTTCGTCGATCTCTTGTAAACCCGGCTTCATCAGTAACATCACGAAACCAGCCATATAATTTATCAGTAGCAAAATAGTCAAAGTATCCTATTTTTCGGATAAACACAATGGAAATGGACCCCAAAATAATTAAAAACAACCCGGCCTGTTCACTTCGGAAATTGACAAGCAAAATGGATAATAAACACAGGCAAATGGAAATACCATAAATAATCATAACAGATCGCCTGGCAGAAAGACCTTTAGCGATAAGTCGGTGATGAATATGCCCTTTATCCGGTTTAAACAAAGATTGCCCCAGCATGAACCGCCGAAGGGGTGAAATCAATGTATCAAAAATAGGAACACCCAGGGCTACCAGCGGAATCAGCAATGCAGCACCCAATTGACTTTTTACTGCCCCTGTGATTGATAAGCCCGCAATAATGTAACCTAAAAAATAGCTGCCGCCATCTCCCATAAATATGGATGCAGGATTAAAATTATAACGCAAAAAACCCAGAATAGAACCACTCAGGGCTGTAAACAGCACAGCAGTTAAAAAATTATGTTGAATTACCGACAAAATAACCAGCACAATACAGGCAAAAAAGGTAATCCCAGCAGCAAGGCCATCAAGACCATCAATCAGATTGATGGCATTAATGATAAAAACAAACCAAAAAATAGTAATAAAATAGCTTAAAATTCCAGCTTGAATATAGAGACTGCCCATTTGAAAAAATTCGATCCGCACGCCCCCTGCAAATGCAACACTTGCTGAAAAAATTTGTATCAAAAATTTGATATATGGCCCCAGACGTTTAAAATCGTCAAACAGTCCCACACCAAAACAAATAAAACTCCCAAGAAACAGGTACATCATTCTTATGTTCAGCTGCAACAGATTGGAGACATCAGTATTAAAAAAGGTCATAATACAAAGTGTTGCAAAAAAAGTAAAAACAATTGCAAGCCCCCCATTTCTTGGAATGGGTGTCTGATGGAACTTACGTTCATCAGGTAAATCAATGGCACCCAGTTTTTCTCCAAGTATTCTGGCTATGGGTGTTGTCAAAAGTGAGATTGATAACGAAATTAAAAAAATTGCCAATAATGTTGTCATGATGCATCATTGTCCTAAAATTGTTTTAAATGTATCACCAATGCCTTTGTTCAGGCGGTTGATGCCTTCTTGAACTGATTCCTGGGTTTTTTGCATGAATGACTTATCGGAAAGAACTTCTTTTGGATACTTTCCAGTGCGTGCCACATGTTTTGCAATTTTGCAAGGGTGATTGTTATCTGCCACACCACTGATCAATCCGGCTGCAATACCCACTGGACCAAACAACATAACTCCACCCACAGTTTTGCCAATGGTCCATGCTGCTTTTGTAATATCCATTTTTAATCGCGGTCTGGTTAATGTGCCTCCCAGTTTGAATGGTTGTGCCAGCTCGCTTAAACTTAAGCTGTACTGTCCCAGGCGGCCTGTATCCAGGCCCCTTTTTGGCAGTGGTTTAATTGAGATATCAATGGTTTCTGTATCAAGGGAGATGTGCCCATCAGCCACAACACGCATCTGGTCTGTATCCATCATCATAATGGTCGTATCTGCAAGGCCATGGGTGATATCAAAACGAACTACCAGGCAATGAATGTGCGAGTATTGATTTTTTTTCAATGGATTTATCAAACGAATGATATTGGAACTTAATTCTCCCCCAAGCATGTTAACATATTGATTGTAAATTTTACCAGAATCCATTTGAGCAGACACATAGCCATTTAGCTGTGACATCCATTGGTGAAGTGAGCGTCCTTGTGTTTTCAGATAGAGCCGAAAATCAGTAACCCCTTCAAATGTATCTGCAATATCAAGTTCCTGAAGCATCTGTCTCATATTCATGTTTTTGGTAATTAGTTTTGTTGTGATGTTGACATTACGATCACATGTCAGGTTGAACTCACCTGCAACATCCCCCCCGCCAATTTTTGCACGAAATGGTTTGAGCTGAAAAGAATCTGGTGTCAAATTAATTTTGGTGTCAATATCATGAATGGCAATTCTCGGCGTGATCAATGTTTGTATCCGAAAAATACCAATAAAGTCAATTGAAACCAATGGTTTTGAAATCAGTGTGTTATTTGAAAAAAGCATTCCATTTTTGATTGCTGATTGCTTTGCTAAGGGCTTTCCCTTTGTAATAAAGGGTCGGAGATCAATGGTATCTGCTTCAAAAACAAGTTTCAAGCCAGGTCTTGGACGGTCCAGGTGTAACTCACCAAGACCTTTCAATTTGTTGTTTCCCAGGGATAATTCCACCTGAGCCCCATATTGACTGGCCGATTTTTCCGACAGTGCCATCTGGAAACGATAGGGCCCATTCAGTGGCCATGTTGTACCGATAAAATTCTGAAATTCCTTAAATTTCTTACCCTTACCTCGGAATTGAACGTCCAGACCTTTAAGTGTTAAAACATCCTGAATGACACCATTTGCAGATAGCGCCATACCTGCACATTGCGCAGTAATTGCCAATGGCCATTCTTGTTTGGAATCTAACATGCGGTTGATACTTCCCACCTGAGCCTGAATATCAAATGGGTGTTTTTGATAATTGCCCACAATGGTCATTGAAACAGGCTGGTTCAGACCTTTGCCTCGGGCAATCACTTCATTGATAGTCATGGATAGCTGCCTGGACGTCATTTCATTTGAATAGTCAAGATGAATATTTTTTAGACAAATGTTTTGAAATCCAATTTGCGGAAATGAAACTGTGGGGTTCGTTGCAGGTTTTGACTGGTTATGAGGACTGTTTTCAAATGGCAGGTTGGATTGCCCCCTTTTGTTGATTTCGATAGAAATATCCAGATCTTTTAATGTCAATTGTTTGATATGAAAACGATGCGTCAAAAGTGGTAGAAGCTGCATATGAATGCGTAATAACTTTACTTTGAGCATGTGGGGGGTGCCACTCCATCTGGCGTTTTCAAATGTTACATTGTTCAGGCAAATGCCAGGTGACAGGCCCAGATAAAAATGAATATCTCCTTGAATAGACAAGGTTCTCCCTGTAGCATCCATTGCAGCTTTTTCTATGGTAGGCTTTAGATAATTTAAATCGTGTGTTGAAATAAAAATAACAGCAGTTATGATAAGAAATCCACCAAGGATAACCAATATTGTCAGCCATTTGAAAACTTTTCTCATCAGTTTAATCCAAAATATTTCCAAATTCAAATTTCAACCGCTCCATAAAAGCACTTTTTTCAAACCAATGATTTTGTGTGCCATAGGATGCAATTTTATATGCGCCCATGAGAGCGCCCAGTTTACCACAAATATCCCAATCCAAATCATGTAAAATCCCAAATAGAATTCCCCCGCGAAAAGCATCACCACATCCTGTGGGATCCAGTACTGCTGAGGCCTTGACTGATGGTATTTCAATACTTTTATCGTTTGTATAGATCATTGCCCCGGCTTCACCCCGAGTGACAATCAAAGCAGCCACTTGAGAACGAATATCAGTTAATGTTTTTCCTGTTCTTTCTTTGAACAATTCGAACTCGTAGTTATTGAATATCATCCAGGTGGCCTGTTCCATAAATTGTATCAAATCTTCAGAATTAAACATTGGCATGCCCTGGCCGGGATCAAATATAAAAGGAATGTCTGCTTCACTGAATTGTGTGGCATGGTCGATCATACCTTGCCTGCCATCCGGAGATACAATCCCAATGGAAATATCACTGGACAGAACCACACGATTTTCATGAGAATGGTTCATTGCCCCGGGGTGAAAAATCGTGATCTGATTGCCATCGTGATCTGTGGTGATATATGCCTGGGCTGTAAACTCAGATTCAATAGTACGAAGGTATTCTCTTGTAATACCTTTTTGATCCATCCATTGGGCGTAATCAGAAAAATCCTTACCAATAGTCCCCATGGGACACGCTGCTGATGGATCCAATAAATGTAAATTGTATGCAATATTTCCTGCACATCCACCAAATTCTCGTCTCATTTGGGATACAAGAAATGACACATTTAATTGATGAAGCTGATCTGGAAGTAAGTGACGTTGAAATTTATCATCAAAATTCATGATAATATCAAATGCAAAAGAACCGCATATCAATGCTTTAGACATGTAAAAATCCTCCTTTAATGTTAATGTTTAAGGCAATTATTATTTTATTATTTAATTTAAAAAACCTCATAATGAATCAACTCATCAATTGATTTACGTTTTGGCGGAGATGGATTCTTGGCTGGAAAACCCACTGGAACAAGTGTGACTAAGGAATAATTATCAGGTAGCTGTAAAATAGTTTCAGCACGTGCATGGTCAAACAAGCCAACAATAACAGTTGCCAATCCCTGATCATGAGCTGCCAGGCATAAATTTTGGGTTGCCAGCCCCAAATCAAACATCAACCAGTCGCCAAATCGCGTTGAGACAGCACCATTGAAATACCCTGACTGATTCTTTTTGGCACAAAAGGCGATCACTACAGGAGCATTGGTCATTGCTTTTGTGGCAGGATTTTTTGGTGAAATACATTCTTGTAATTGTGCTTTTTTTGCAGGATCTTTCACAATGATCAACTCACAGCACTGGGTGTTGGCCCAGGATGGTGCCCATTGCACTGATTCAAATAAAATAGACATCATTTCTTCAGGAATATCGCGATCTTCATATTTGCGGATGCTCCTTCGATTTTTGATGGTTTCCATTAATTGTGTCATAGTGTTTCTCCTTGTTTTTAGGAATAGATGAAAAGTAGCTTTTTCATTGTGAACTATTGGCGTCCACATCTTAGGAGAGTGTAACCAAAATAGACTGAATTCCGGGGACATGACCTTATTTTTTGATATAAAATTTTATATTATAAGGTTTTATGTCAAGCAATAAGGATCGTGTCCTCGGAATTCAGTCTATTTGGGTTACACTCTCTTAGGAATACTTAAAAAATATATCATTCACATTAATGGGGAGGTTATTTTTCGAGCATTCCTTAAAATTGCTAATATTTCTTTGAGGGAAAGTAATCCGAAACACAAAGATAAGAAGAAGCAAGGTGAGTTTAATGACCAATGAACATCGGCCCATTGGTCATTTTTTTTAGACTTAGCCCGAGCTTACGAATTAGCATTTTCATATTTCGTAAATTCGGGTCAGGAATTCTAAAAAAAATAACATCCTCAAATTTATTGATCGTACCAAAAAGAAAGGACACGTAGAGACGTAGAAAGCTACGTCTCTACAGTCCAACAAATAAGCTCAAAACGAACAATATCAATAATGGGGAAGCTATTAATGTGATTACTCCTTAGTCATCAGCGCCGACACCAAATATCTGAAGCATAAAAATAAACATATTGATAAAATCCAGATAAAGGGTTAACGCTCCCAGTATGGAGCCTTTACGAATAACAGCACCATCCAGGTTATCCGGTTGAGTCATTGCCATCATTTTAAGCTTCTGGGTATCATATGCTGTGAGACCAATAAAGATAAATACACCTAAATAGCTAACAATTGCCGCAATGACAGGGCTTCTCAGAAAAATGTTTACAACTGAAGCAATGATAATGCCAATTAGACCCATAAAGAAAAAGCTTCCCATGGATGTTAAATCTCTTTGGGTCACCATGCCATAAATGCTACAGGCAACAAATGTTCCGGAACAAATAAAAAATGTGCTTGCGATGGATGAAAATGTGTATACCACAAATAGTGATGACAATGTCGCGCCATTAAGTGCGGAATACACAATAAATAATGTGGTTGCTGTTGAAGCTTCCATGCGATCCACACGGGATGCCAGCATGAAAACAATAGCAATTTCAGCAATAACCATCCCCCATAAAATGAAGGGATTACCTAAAACCACATATCGCATAGAACTGTTTGCCACTGCAAAAGCCACTACGCCAGTTATTCCCAGGCCGGCAGCCATCCAATTATATACGCTTTGTATAAATGAATTGACCTGCACCTGAGTATCGGCACGCGGATATGCATAAGCGTCCATATCGTCCTCCTTATGTTTATAGTTTCTATTTTCAGTCTTTCAATTAAAAACTAATATAACAACCTTCTTCTTGTTTTTCAAGAGGAATAGATTAAGTTTTTTATCCGATAATTCTGATCATAACCATCAACCTGAATCAGTTCTTTGATTTTGCGTTGGATTCCATTTCTTTGAATAAAAATGACCAGATGGATTGCATCAGCAATCAACTGACGCGGTATACCGATAATCACTTCTTGAATCAACTGCTCAATACGTGTCAAACCCTGAACAGCATTATTAGCATGAACAGTGGCAACACCACCAGGATGGCCTGTATTCCAGGCTTTGAGAAGAGTCAAGGCCTCCCCTCCCCGAACTTCACCCACGATGATCCGATCGGGTCGAAGGCGCATGGTGGCCTTTAACAGTTGATTCATGGTTACCTGTTCACTGGTCCGAAGAGACACATAATCTTTGGCAGCGCATTGAAGTTCAAGAGTATCTTCTATAATAACAATTCTATCATCATATTGTGCCATTTCCATGAGAATTGCATTGGCCAGTGTCGTCTTTCCAGAGCCTGTGCCACCAACAATTAGAATATTTTTTTTATCCCTGACTGCATTTTTGATAATCGCCATCATATCAGAAGTCATGATCTTTTGTGCCACATAATCCTGTAAAGAAAAAACCTGGATAGCCTTTTTTCGTATGGTAAATGTTGGACTTGATACAATTGGTGGAATCATCCCTTGAAATCGTGCACCTGATTCAGGTAACTCTGCGGAAACCAGAGGATTTTCTGCGTTACAGATCGTATTGATATGAGATGCCACAATACGAATAATTCGTTCTGCATCTTGCTTTTCAAGGGTCTTGCCAGTAAAATGCTTGGATTGACTTAAACAGTCTATCCACAGTTTGCCATCAGGATTTAGCATAATTTCAATGATATCATCATCCTGCATGTAGGCTTGAATGTCTTTACCCAATGCACTCAGAAGCATGTCATAGACCCTGTTATTTTTTTCCTTTTCTCGATTTTGTGTTGTATTGGATGAAAACATAGTGATTATAACCTGATATAAGGTATTCCTAAGCAAAAGATGTAATCAATGGATCATATCCCGAAAATCGAACCACAGCTTCATTCAATGGCATGTTCATTAAATCTGTTGCAAATACCAGTGGTTCTCGTTTTTTGTGCATTGATGAACTGGTTCCAGTTAAGGTTCTTCCGGTTTCAAAAAATTCTGTTTCACCGATCAAATCCGACGAAATTTTTGCAGAAACCGGGTTTATGACCCTAAAAAATAAATGATTGCCACAATTATTGACCATCAGTTGACGCATTTCTCGGCCATAAACAGTATCAATCTGATCAAAATCCTGACATCCAAGAAAAACCCGCCCACCTTTTGATCCAGAAGCCAATAACATGCGGAGCAAATAATTTTTCTTTTTTAACGATACAAAATCATCAAAAATATAATAAACCGGATGAGACAATGGCTGATCTAAAGATAACAGGCGTTGAGAAATAAGATCTAAAAAAAGGGTCAGCACTGGTGATAATTTATCATGGGCATTCAGGTCTGTGGTGACAAAAATTATACCTCCCGGTTGATGTAACCATTGTTTCATAGAAAAAGGGCCATCGTTATAAGTCATAAATTCAAAACATTTTGAATATTGAGTGACAATGGCAAAAATGCCTTTGGCATATCTGTCTGATGGCTCGGCAATATGTCTGTAGCCCTTTTTTGCAGTCTCAATTCCTTTTAAGGCATTTGAAATTGATGGAAAATCACTTGATACCAGTTGATAAATATCAGTGTTTGCCATTCGTTTTCGATGAATACATGCGGCAAAAATACCAGCAAACACTGATTTGACAGCCTCTTTATTGTCTGAGCGAAGTTCTGCCAGTAAACAGGACGTAATTGCATCCATATCCATTTCTGCGTCTTTTTCACTGATTTCATTGATTAAGGACCATCCCAGGGTATTCTTATCAACCGGATTAAAAATAAAATCTGTATCCTGTTGATAGAATTGTTTTGAAAAAGTACCGCCAGAGTCATAAATAATGGCCTTTTCATTATTCTTTTTTAAATGTTCAATGAGTTGGGCGATAAAGATTTTTCGGGCACTGTCATTCACTCCTAACATGAGGCAATGCTTAGGTTCTGCGGAAACAGGCATTTTAACCTTTCCACAGGGGATATTTGTTTGATCTTTCTTTTTGTTCAGCATTTTTTTATATTGCTTTGCAGTGACCAGGTTGGCACCACTCACATGCTGTTTGTTTGAAAGGTTTTGGGCACGATTTCGAAGCCACATGAGCAAAAAAGGGTACAATGTATAAATAGCACAACAAAATACATATACAATTAATATCTGGTATAAATAATATTTTGCAAATTGTTCCATTTGAGGATTTTCATAAATTTGTTGGGCTGTAAAAATAATTGTATTGCCATCAGACGCCAGATAAGACATGGGGGTTAAGGGAAAAAACTCGCATAGAACCTTACAAAGAAGCCACTGTATGGATGCCCGAATTGTGTAGGCATCAAAGAATAAATATGTTAAACAGCAAAAGGCCATAAAATGAATGATAAACAGTACCACAAACACCCGAACTTGCAGGTGAATTGATTTTTTTACCGGATCAATTAATGTGTCAAATCCTTCATAGGATCGTTTGAGTGTTTTATATTTTTCCATTTTATTTATTCAACAAAACAAAGAATTAATTGTTTATGAACCGGGCCAATATAGCGGCTATCAAACGAATTGGCCCCTTGCCCCAATAAAAAGTAAGTATTTGGATGAAGGACACCATTAAACCTAAACTGGGGAAGCATTAAACCTTGTTGATCCTTTTGCCTGAGAGCGCCTTTATAACGATTATTGATATACACGCCAGTATGATCCACCTTAACATGATCTCCAGGAATCGCCTCAACTGGCTTTATTAAATGATATGTCAGGTGTCCCGGGATCCATCCGCGATTAATCATCAATTGTCGGGCTTCAACCGGAATAGTCACTAAAACCAGTTGCCCTCTGGATATTTTTCCGAAAATGGGTACTTTTTTATATATCCCTCGTGGAAGGCTACCCGAAATTTGAATGACATAATAGTGGCTCAGGATATAGCAGGTAACGATAAATATAAAAACTGGAACAATTATATATAAAAATGGAGGGCGGATCAAACTTCTTACCTTAAACCATTGATTTAATTAAAATATTAAAAACAACAATCACCATTTTTTGCGCTTAGTTAGAAAGCCCATTTTGCCAGCAAAATGAGTGTTCTAAGAAAAATGAGATATTCCAATACATCTGTCGGCAGGGCTTGAAAAGTGTTAAAAAAAAGAATGGGGTATATTATCCAGTTATTTTTTTCACGATCAATCTGAAATGAGGCTGTAATATTTCAAGTATTCCTAAGTGAGTTGCTTGACATCATTATCATGATATTCATACTCATCATCACCATATAATTCCGACTGAGCAATATGTTCTTGTGCTCTTTCGTGACCAGAAATCATAGCAGACAGATTATACACATAGTTTGCCATATCAGATGATAGTGTGGATAAATCTTCTGATGCATCAGCAGTTTCTGAGGAAACCTGAGCGATTTGCTGAGTGATTGTATCAATTTCAGTCAATGCCTTGTTTATTTCTTCGATACCGATAGATTGCTCTTTATTGGCATTTGATATTTCACTGATCAAACTTTCAGTCTTTCCAACTGCATCAACAACACCTGCAAAATCGTCATATGTGGCTTTGACCAGAGATGAACCTTCATCCACTTTTTTCACAGTGCTTTCAATAAGAGATGCTGTATTGCGAGCAGCTTCTGCAGATCGCATGGCCAGATTGCGGACTTCATCCGCAACAACTGCAAACCCAGCGCCAGCTTCACCTGCCCGGGCGGCTTCAACTGCTGCATTGAGGGCCAGAAGGTTTGTTTGAAAAGCAATTTCATCAATATTTTTTACAATCTTTTGTGTTTCTGTACTGGCGTTGGATATTTCCGCAATGGCGTCTGTAACCCGATTCATAGATTCATTGGAGCGTTGAACAACTTCACTGGATTTTTTGATAAACTCATTGGCTTCACTCGCATTTTCTGAATTCTTATGGCTCATGGCTGTTAGCTGTTCAAGGGCTGAGGATGTTTCCTCAACATAGGATGCCTGAGATCCGGTACTGTCAGATAATTGACCACTGCTTCGGGAGACAGTTGATGATGTTCGATTTACCTGAGCAGACGATTCAGTCAGACCGCTGATCACTTCTAATAAAGGGAGAATGATAATTTTTCGAAGAATGATGATCAGTGCAATAATCAGTAAAAAATTCTGAAAAATCATTTTAAAAACAACTGTCAAAAGGGCTTTTCTAAGAGTCTGCTGCATAAATTTGGGAGTATTGACAACCTCAACCACTCCCAAGACATTCTCGTCCTTTGTCATCTTTTTGCGACAGCGAATATATTGTTTGCCTTCTAGAGCTTTAGTTGTCTCAGTTATCCTCCAGTCCTTATCCCGAATGCGTCCTGTAGATATGGAACCCGATTCTTCAACAAAAACAGCATAAACTCGCTTTTCTGCCATTTCAGCTTTAATAATGTTGTTTATTTTATCCATTTCCATGTCCCATAATGGATCCACCAGTGTTTTTGATAGACGATCTGCTATTATTGTTGCGCTTTCCTCTAAATGCGAGGTCATCTCCATTTGAATTTGTATGTAATCTAATGCGCCAAATCCTATCAAAACAATTGTTGTTATCAGCATAACAAGGACAATGGTTTTTGCTTGAATTCCAAGATTGGTTAGTGATTTCATAGTTACCTCCTGTCGAAATCTATATATTTCTATGTTAATTCAAACTGTTATATGTCTTAGGCTTTTGTTTTGCATATAATTATTAAAAATAACATGTAATTAAGCGTATGGGGATTTGGGGTCTGCCCCCAAATCCCCAACGTGTCAATACTATTGCATATAATTATTATATTAGATAGTAATTATTGTTCTATGACTTTTATATGATCCCCATTAAGAAAAGTGAAACTTGATAGACTTTATTTTGAATTGATTATCATATTTATTTGAGTATTTCAATCAGTTTGTAAAATATTCTTTAAAAGGGTCATCTGTGGTTCAACAGGAAAGGTGTGTATCCTATTTTATTAAGTGTGTCAAGAAGGTATTGAATTTATGAAGTAAAATGCACCTGAGCATTTATGCTTTACTCAGGTGCAATATCAATTAAGTGTAACATTTTGGATGTTTTTTTGAAAAAATTTATCCACCAAAAGATTCATCAGCAATATCCATAATGCTGTGATTGGTATTCATGATTGCATCCATTTTTCCTAAGGATATTGGCAGGATAGAATTTGCAAAGAAATCAATATTTTTAATCTGGCCTTCATAATATGCTGTCAGCTTGGATTTCTTTTGCAATTTTTTCGATGCTGCATTGGCTCGCCATAGAAGCATCCATGCCAAAACCACATCACCACAGGCTTCCATAAATGGGCATGCAAAGGCAAAAGCATGTAAAACATTTTCACTCATTGCAGTGGCGCCCATATGCATGGCCACCTTACCAATTTTATTCACCGCATCTTCAACAGCAACTGCAATATCCTTGAGTGCATCAATTTCTTTGGCCTCAGCAATGACCTTTTGAATTTCAGCCATTAGATCCATCATGGGTTTGCCTTTATTCATGCCCAATTTTCTGCCCAGAAGATCCATGGCCTGAATACCATTTGTTCCTTCGTAAATCATGGTGATTCGACAATCACGCATGAGTTGTTCCATGGGATATTCTTTAATAAACCCATAACCGCCATAAACCTGAACACCAAGGCTGGTGACATCAAAAGAACGATCTGTCACATAGCCTTTGACAATGGGTGTCAACAGTTCAACCAGTCCCTCAAATTTAGATTTTTCTTCTTCTGAATCAGCAATAACTGATCGGTCATGACAATACCCATGATAATAGAGCAGGCTGCGCATACCTTCAACATAGGCTTTCATGGTCATCAACATACGCCGAACATCAGGATGATTGATAATGGCCACTGATGGTGCTTCCTTGTCCATCATTTGAAGCAGATTTTTACCTTGAATCCGCTGTCGGGCATAATCCAGGGCGTACATATAAGAAGATGATGCACAACCAAATCCTTGTTGACCAACGAGAGCACGCGCTTCGTTCATCATGAGAAACATGGCGCGCATGCCTTTGTTTTCTTGCCCCAAAAGCGTGCCAATACAATTGCCCTTGCCGCCCAATGTCAGTGAACAGGTTGAATTGCCATGAATACCCATTTTTTCTTCAATGCCAGTACAAACGACATCATTAAATTCGCCGAGACTGCCATCTGGATTAACACGATATTTGGGCACTAGAAACAATGAAATTCCTTTTGTACCAGCGGGTGCACCTTCAATTCGGGCCAAAACCGGATGAATGATATTTTCAGTCAGATCATGCTCACCTGAAGAAATAAAAATTTTATTGCCAGTGATTGAATAAGTGCCATCATCATTTTTTTTGGCAGTGGTTGTCAATGCGCCAACATCAGAACCTGCTTCAGGCTCGGTCAGCAGCATGGTGCCGGTCCATTCGCCGGTATACATTTTTTTGAGAAACACCTTTTTTTGCTCATCAGTACCAAAGGCTTCAACCAGCTTGCCAGCCCCATGAGTCAGTCCGGGGTACATCATGAAAGCATAATTGGCACCATTGAAATAGTCACTTGCAGCCAGTGCCAATGTTCGGGGCATCCCCTGTCCTCCCCACTCGGGATCTTCTGTCATGGCGAGCCATTCGCCCTCACAGAAAATTTTGTAAACCCGGTGGAATTCATCAGGCGTTGTCACCTGACCGCCATCGAACTTGCAGCCATTTTCATCGCCAATTTTGGATGTTGGCAATATTTCTTTTACTGCGAGGTTTCGCGCCTCTGTTATAACTAAATCAATAGTTTTTTTATTGAATTCTGCAAACTTTTCATGTTTGCTCAGTTCTCCAACATTGAATTGTTCATGGAGAACAAAGTCTACATCCTTTCGATCTGCAATTAACTGTGCCATTGTTTTTTTCCTTTCTTTTTGAAACACGCAATATGTTTTGTTGTTTACCGCGTGTAGCATTTAATTTTTTTCGAGCGATCAGCAAGCCGCAAATCACTTGATATTTATATATATGAAACGATGCCTGCAGTCACATGGCAGGTCATGTATGTTCTTGATTATTCTGTGCCCCAATGCCTTTGAGAAACAAGTCTACCAAAGGATCAGCCTGGGACAGCAAATCATATTTCCCCCCTGAAATCACCCAGACATTGATCACTTCTTCAACTGCACCCAAAATAAATCGTTTCACCAGGGCCAGGAATATATCCTGACGCATGGTGGCTTCTTCCTGGCCCTGTTCGACAATGGATGAAATTAAATCCAAATACATTTTGGTCATTTCTTTGATTTGACTTTCCATCTGGCGATGGCTTTGTCGTGTCTCCATGCGATACACTTCAGCCATATTTCGATCCCGCTGAAACTCCTCAAAATGGATTCGGATTAAACACCTCAACTTATCAATTGCATTGCTTTCTTTGTCAACTGCTTCCTTGAAATGATCAAAAACAAGTCGGGTCTTGTAAGTAAAAAATTGAAACAAAATATCCTGCTTGTTTTTAAAATAAAGATAGATGGTTCCATCAGCAACACCTGCTTCCCTGGCAATTTGCGATATGGTAGAATTATGAAAGCCTTGCTCCGCAAATATTTTAACTGCGGCATCAAGAATTCGATGATATTTCTCATTGTTTTTTGTGTTTTTGTTCATTATTTTTCCATTTTCCATCAAAACCAGTTAATGAATATTGATTCATTTAACAAACACCTGAACAGTCTGTCAAGAAAAAGTTAAAAATAATTCATTGATTATTTATTCTTTTAAAAAACAATTATTTGAAACAGACAGGCGGTATGACTATTTCATAAGGGAACAAATGGCATGATTGAGTGGATGTTCATTCATTTTCAGATCCACCCAATATATTTTTGATTCCAGACATCATCTGGGAATAGATACCTTTTTTGTTTGTTTTGGCAAGCTGGGGTTCTTTGGGGATTTCCAGTCTGGGTTGGTCATACATTTTTTCATTAAATCGATTGTGAACCTCAGGCTCATCCTGAAGAATGGACATAAAGGTTTTTTGTGGGATCTCGAAAGCACGGGTTTTACTTTTTGCAATAATCGAAGCTTTTCTGGGATCACCAGTGATCAAGGCCAGTTCCCCAAAAAAATCACCTGCACCCAATCGACCAACTTCAATTTCAGGCCCTTCAGCCATTTTGATATGAACGCTCACCGCACCTTCAATGATAACAAAGACCGAAGTCCCAGGGTCATCCTGGCGAATAATGATATCGCCGGCATGATAGGTTCTCTGGATCATCCTTTTGGCTAAAATCCGCTTGCTTTCATTGGACAGGGTTTGAAATATTTGAATGCCATTGAGGCATGTAATGGGATCGCCATAATCCAAATTAAAGGCAGCATCCATAAACTGGGGTATATCCCTTTGTTGAAAAACCGGCGAAATTCCAGAGCGCTTCAGATGATTCCAGACCCTTTTCCAGACAGCATTACGCGTTTTTATTTTATTGGAATAGTCCCGGGATGAGAAAGAAATGGTATATTCCGCTGACCATTTTGTCAAACCACTAAAACTGGCAGTCGGCCCTGGATCGGATATCACATAGGGTGAAGACAATACCGCATCTAAAAGAATTTTTTCAACATTTTCAGGTGGTTGCTTTGGATCGATATTCACTGTAATCCAGTATCGAAAATTATTGCTGGGATAGTGAAAGTTTCTGATTATGGATTCTGAAGCCATACTGTTTGGCACGCTAATAATAGAATGGTCCCTTGTTAATAGTCGTGTTGCCCGCCATGTGATATCCAAAATGCGTCCTTCATCAATTTCAGCGATTTTAACCCAGTCACCAATCAGAAATGGACGCTCAATATTCAAGGCAATGCCAGAAAAAATATTGGATATGTTAATTTGAATGGCAAGCCCAATAATCATGGCCACAACGCCCGAAGCCGCCAGAATACTGGTTATTTTTTGTTCAAATACATAAGCAAAAACGCCGCACATGGCCAAAAGAAAAATAATAAATGTAAAAAACCCCACAACAATATCTGGAATATCCCGATCAGTTTTGTCTTCAATGGGTATCCAGATAAATCGCTTAACTGCCAGATCCACAAAAAAGGTTGGAACGATCCACCATAGAACATCAAAGGTGTATTTGATAATTTTGGCTTGATATGGCTCAACCATGTGCATCAGGCGATCCACAGCCAGGGACTCGCATGAAATTAATGCAGTAATGGCAGTCATCAGTTGGATAAACCATATCAGGCGGCAATTCCGCCTGAGCCTTTCCCCTCGATAAAACACACTGACAAACAAAAAAATAACCAGATTAGAAATGAGCAAATGATCAACAAATTCATACCGAATCATACTGCGTAAGCTTAACTCATTTTTTTGGATCCGAATTCCCATGTTAAACTGAGAAAACTTGACTTTGCCTTCCTGAATTTTTAAATATCGGGGTGCGCCCAATGACGCTTTTTCTGCAATATTCTGAAACACCCAAAAATCATTGATTGAATACCCGGATGCAGGGGTGAGAACCTTTGCCTTTTTTAATTTTTCCACCATTCGAGACCGACTTTCAAGACGCATCCCTAAAACATCAGCCACATAAATCAGGTTATTACGAGTACGTTCATCATGGCAAAAGCTAACGCCCACCAGTCGCTCTTTATAGGCGTATGCACCTGGAATAAAATCTGCCTTAAATCGGCCGCGAATATGATAAACTTCATAGGATACATTTTTGTCCTTTTCTCTATCCACAGGGGGACCCAGTTCAATTTTTTCAGCAGCATTTAAAAATGTGATTCGCTCTGGATGAATATTCCCCTTGTATCGAAACCATAAATAGAAATCCAGGTGATAGGTCATGTTTTTCATATCAATATCATTAATTTTTTTTATCTCAATACCGGTGTAAACAGTATTAATTTTAAACATGTATTGGTCATCAAATGGGATGATATGTTTGTTCTTGATTTCATTTTGATAATCCGGCACTTCGTAAATATTGGGAACCATCTGGAATTGCGTAAAAGTGGATATAATTTGTTGATTCTTATAAATACCTGTATATACAGATTTTTGCGAATCTCCCTGTTTATCAAAGTAAACAAAACCAGTCACACCTTCCATGGCATGATGAATCGAATCCAGAGAGGCAAGGGATTGCTGAATCACACGACGATCTTTTGTCAACTGACTGGAATCCCCACTAAATGATGGATTCCGCATTGCCTGAACCAGCAAAGCAATTGTGTCATAGGCAAATGCCGCGTGCCAATCAGGGGCTTCATGAAAGGTATTTTCAAATTCATGTTTGAACAACTGGCCTTTTTCATTGAGCATGTCAATAATCATCGGGGTGGTGACATACAAGCCATTGGTATAATAGCCAGGATTTTTCTGTTCCTTGGGCAAACTGGCCAGGGTTTGTCGAAATGATTTTGATGTAAAGGAGTCTGGTGCAAGAATGGGGTGTTGAATATGATTTTTTTTTATTAATTGAAGCAGTTTTGCACCTTCACTGGCATGAGTTGCCAAAAAAATGATGCCTGGATTTCTTTTTTTTTTCAATTGATGAACAATTTTTTCCAAATCTTGGTTTAAATTTTTGGACTGATTATCAAACTGCCATTGATATCGGACCCGAATGCCCATTTTTTTAGCAGACTGTTTGAATACCTTTGCCAGGTAATTCCCATATTGCATTTTTTCATGAATAATACTCACACGTGTGCGGTATGGAAAAATATTTTTGGCATACATGGCCAGAAATTTGGTTTGAAGTTTATCGTTGACAACTGTTCTAAAATACCAGGGATTGTCTCTGGTCACCTGTACATTGGTTGATGTTGGCGTGATGGCAGGGATTTGATATTTTTGATAAATTTTTCCTGCTGTGGTGGAACATGTGCTGTAATGATGACCAATTATGGCAGCATTTCGATTGAGTTTTGCAATTTCGTATGCCTGTTTTTCTGCAAGATCGGGATCGTTTTGATCATCATAAATATCCAGCAATATGCGTTTACCATTGATTCCCCCCTGACGATTTATTTTATCCAGGCAGAGGTTGATCCCTTTTAGAAAGGATTTTCCAGTCGCATGATCTGGACCAGAAAGGGGACCGACCATGGCAATGTAAATGGTATTAATTTCATCATGACGAATTTGAAAAAAAACCAACGCAACAGCAAATGTTCCCAATGCAATAAGAATGAAGTTTTGTTTGATTTTTTTCATGTGGTATTAAGATACAACTTATGCTGAATCGATTGTTTATTTTTATAGCGGGTATAGACAACTTTTCCATCTTTGATAACCAGAAGGGGATCCCGACAGGCATCCAGGTTGGTCAATGGATTATTTTTTAGGATGGTTAGATCAGCCAGCTTGTTTGTTTCAATAGATCCTATTTTATCTTCCATGTTGAGTATTTTGGCATTATTAATGGTTGCACATTGCAAGACGTCCTTGTTACTGAAACCAATTTTAGATAGCAATTTCATTTCGTTTAATAACAAGCCATGTAAAATAAATGGCATTCCAGCATCAGTGCCGCAGCCGATATTTACGCCAGCCTGTTTCATTTTCATCAGATTGGTTGGGGCATATTTTAAGACACCAAAAAACAGTTCTGGATTGGCAACAAAAATTCTTTTCTTAAAGAGTTCATCACATTGGTACTTTTTATAATACTCAAGCATTTTTCTGTTATTATCGTGAATTTTTCGGACAATATATTGATCCTGAGGTGTGTAAATAAAGTCGCGGCGTTGTGATAGAATATCATAAATAAAATCAGTTTGATATTCCTTTGGCATATATTTCAAACCTTCTTCAACAGCATACATTTGAGCAATAATTAATGTGGGAACAATTGAAACATTTTTTTTGACCATTGTTTCAATTTCTTGATTGCTGTGAAAGGCATCGCCAATTGTATGTTCCAATGAATGCATGTTCCATTGCATGGCACGATCAAAGCCAAATTTTCGCAATACATGCCCGGCAACAGGTAAGTTATGATGTTCAGCAAAATTAAAAATGGTATTTAAGTGTTGCTGCTCGTAAATGGGAATTTTACCACCACCACACATTAACGATTGATCATCCAGAGTGATTTTTATAAATGACGCATCTCTTTCCAGGTTCCATTTCAGGCCATTCTCAAGCTCCGCCATTGTCCGAAACCAGATACTCTGATCACCGACAGTATAGTCATCAATAATAGCCCATCGGGTAAAATCCGGTGGGGCAATATCAGGATGGCTGCGATATATATTAGTAAATTTATTGCAAAATATAACTCTTGGGCCAATATGATTTCCTTTTTCAAGTTGATCATTAAAATATGGCAGTAACAATGAAAAAGCCCCCATATCCCGAACACTGGTGATGCCATTGGCAATATGCTGGTTGTAATTTCGTTTAATTTGTTTAAAATAGATGATCATATCAATTATATTAAATCCATATGTGCATGGAAATGTAATATGGCAATGCGAATCAATAAGGCCGGGAATGACATAGGCGTTATTTAAGTTGATTTCCAGGTAATCATTATTTTTAAGGGTTGTTGAATGGCCCATAGCTTCAATTTTACCATTGCTAATTGTTATCGCGTTCTCATTGGATAATTTGCCGGTTTTAACATCAACAATATTGGCATTTTTAATATAGATGCCTTTTTCATCATGAATATCCGGCAATTGGAGTTCCTGGATTGGAACGACTGTATCACTTAACAAGGCAAATGTTGTGCAACCATTGAGTGCACCTGATAATGCCAATGTACCAGCTGATGCACAAGAATATTTGATAAAATCTCGTCTTGATTGTTTTTTCATTGATCAAAAGCTCCCAAACACTCGTTCCCACGCCCCAGGTGGAAACGTCTATTTAGACGCTCCAGCGTCTAGTAATAAAGAAGATTGTTTAAGTCTGGCTCCAATCAAACTGTCCTTAATTGTTTCATATTGATTATCACCTGGTTTATCTTGGCTGCCAATTCCTGTAATTCATCACCATCTCTAAGATGGATCAGGTTCACATCTTCACCATTAATTAATTGGTCCAGTGTTTTTTCCAAATGATAAACCGGCCCTGCAATCCGATGGGTAAAAATAATGCTGAAACCAGCGATGACCAGAAGCAAAATAAAGCTGGTTGAGTACAATTTAGAAACCAATTGCTGTATCATTATTGACACCAGGGCTGGTGGAATATATATCCGCACAACCGGCCAGATCACAAAGAACATCAACAGGCCAATGAAAATTGTAAACAAGACCGAAAGAATGAGAAATCGAAACGTCAGCGTTAACTGCATTCTTTCGTTAATTAAATAATTTCGGAAACGACGTTTAATTTTTGTGGCCATAATTTGAACCCTTTCACTTGTAATATCTGTTAATCTGCTTATGAGCAAAGCAATTTGCAAAGAAAGTGCCAAAAATAATGGATACTTGATTTCATGATGAGATAACTTTTTTTCAAAAAAATAAAAAAAAATGCATTTTTAGTGTAAGAAAATCAAAAAAAATGTGTCTATATATATAGGGGGGTAAAAAAAAATAATGCTGGGAACTGGATTATTTAATACAATTTGATATTGATATATATTACGTCTTCAAAATTACTGGGATATTTTGGGGGTTTACGTGTGTTGGGCATTATATTAATTTCATATTATCTTTTAAATGCTGTCCAGTTTCCTGCAATATTTTTTTGCGAATGCATCATGCATTGGATAAAAAATTGAATTTAAAAAAAAATTAGATTGAAAGAATTGCAATGGTCTGATATGAGTTAATTTAATATGCTCAAAAAGTGCAGAAAATTACCAGATACAGGTGTACAGCACTATGGATTATCCAAACCATATCAAGAAACCCAATTGCATTCAGGCGATTATCGTAATCCTATTTTTATTTATAAAATGTGGTATTGCAAGCAGTGCCAGTGTATTCATGGTGGCGCATGATACAAGCGGAACAGAACTAACCATTGAAATCTTTGCAAATGTCGGACTTGAATATCTTGGTTCTTATGATCTGGTAATTAATTTCAATTCCTGTGCCCTCCAATTTAAATCCATTCGTTCAGGAAATACACTTGGGCATATTTCTGCGCCAAAGTATATCGTGGATGAAAGGGTTTTAAAGGTTTCAGGAATCTATAAAAATCCGCCTAAAGATGAGGTCAGTGTACTGATCATTACTTTTCAGGCGTCATCAGGCTGCTTAAGCCTGCCTTTTGATCTTTTTGTTTTTGGGCTTCTGAATACTGATAGAGAACTTCCGGTGGATGTCATTGGATTTGAAATTACCGACGCTGCGATAAAACGTTTCCAAAAAAAACAATATGATTACCTTCCGCTGGTGGATGAGGATACAATTGAGTTAATTAAACCCCTGGTTGGCATTCGATTTGATAATAAAGATCACTTTGTCGCCCGATTGATTGAAACCATTGGTGAACAAAAGACAAACCAATATCAATCGGACATTATCACTTTCTCAAGACTGGCGACACAAACAAATATTTCAATGAACTGTTTAGACCTGCACGATATTTTAGACTGCCTCAAGTATCTTACAGGTCATGAAAATGCCACTTGTAGCGATATAACTGATGATGCTCATATTGGGATTGATGACGTTATGACTCTTTTTCAACAAGTGGCTTCCTTACCTGACAGATAAGTATGCCAACTGTCAGGTTGCTCTTTTTTTTTCGAATCTTTCGTGTGTTATCAAAAAAATTTTCTTTTTTTTCAAACAGAATATCAGACAAAATTTATTTTCAAACAGCGTATCAGATAAAAAATGTAATTATCTTTTTTAATTATTCAGATCATTTAGAATCTATTGAGATGAGCTTATTCACTCATGTCAAGTAACTTGGGAGTTGAAAATGAAAATCTTGCGATCTTTAATTTCAGTGCGCGTTTATGCAGTCTTTATTGGCGTGTTTATTATGAGCAGCACTGTTTGGGCAGAACTTCCTCTCATGATGTTTTCATTTGAGGATCAGGAATTTGATATAGGCAACACTTTTGAGGTAGAAGTCCGACTACGAAAAGCGGACAAGGAGCTGGGCTCCTTTTCTTTTACCTTGTTGTTTGATAAGCAGGTACTCAAAATTATTGCCATTGATGGCGGCATGCATGGGAACCTCCCTGATGCCAATACAATCGGTTCTGTGAATATTGCGCAGTTTAGCAGCCAATGGCCGATAATTGATTCATGCTGGGTATTGAGCAAAATTACCTTTCAGGTGATTGGTGATTACTGTTCTGTTAGCGAATTGACATTAAGTCAGGTCATCCTGTATGATACACATATCAAACACATGGATTCAGATACCGAAAATTCAGGGATTAGCGTGATTTGCCCCAGAGCAAAACTGAATGGTGCGCCCCAGGGAACCATTCATGATAATTATGCACAAATGCAGGTCACTGGAACCGGTCTTACCCATTATAAATACAGTTTGGACAGTTTACCCTATTCTGACGAAATATCGATTGATACACCTATTTCTCTGTATAATCTGTCAGAAGGGGCTCATTGCATTCATGTTTTGGGAAAAATTGCATCAGTATGGCAAACCAAGCAAGAAGCGACAAAAGCCTGCTGGTATATTTTTATGCCAAGACCTTATGTTCAAAAAATTTCGCCGGTTTATGGCTCGGAAAATGGGCATACCACTGTTGATATTCAAGGCATGCATTTTCATTCTGATTGTCGGGTTTTTTTTGGTGATGCTGAAGCTGAAAAGATCAGCATTACTGACTCAAACATTGTGTGCTTTTCACCCAGACACCTTCCCAAAACTGTTGATGTCATACTTGAAAATCCTTATGAAAAAAAAGTGACAATTCACCGCGCCTTTTCTTATTATCCAGATGGCCATCAGTATCAGATGTTGTTTACAGAAAGAAATGATATTCGTATTGCGCCTGGTGCAAATGTCGCCTGGCAAATGAATTATACCACCAGTGATCAAAATTCCTTTCTGCCTGGATTGGGAATTCGGATTCATTACAATTCCAATATGATAAAATGGCAAGACTTTTCAAATCTCTATGATAACGATATGCTTAGTGGACGAGACCTGTCGCCCAAAAAAGATGTGTCTAATCTTGACAATGATCCTAAAACCGATAAATGCATTCAGGTGGCCTGGCTGGATATCAGTCGCAACTGGTCTGGAAAAAAGGTGCCCCATTCATTATTTGGCATGGCTTTTTCTACGCCGGATGATGCTGGAATCAACTCTGAAAGTGCTATCCATTTTACTTCCAGTTCTCATGCTGCAACACATCAATTTTTCGCGCCATCAATTTCAATTAATTTTCAACCCTGGACCATTGACTGTACTGCACAAGGCCCCGGACAGATATCACCATCAGGCCTGATCAGTGTGGCGCATAACACTTCGAAAAAGGTACAATTTATTGCGAATCGACACTATCACATTGAATCTGTCTTTATTGATGGCGATCCTTATGGACAAATTTCTGAATATACATTTGATAATGTTACCACAAATCATATGGTCACTGTGATTTATGCCATTGATCAAGTCACTTTAACATTAACAAAATGTGGCAATGGCTCAGGAATGATCAAACCCATGGAAGGCTCATATACCTATGATTATGGCACAGGGGTTGTTCTAACCAGCATTGCATCAGAAAGCTCAATATTCACTGGTTGGTCCGGCGATGCAACTGGAAACACCAATATCAGTATAATTATGGACAGGGACAAACATATCAATGCCAATTTTGCAATCAAAATGTTTAAAATTGACCCAATTTATGGGGAACATGGTCGCATTGTGCCATCAGAAACATTTTATATTGAGTACAATGCCAACCAGATTGTGAAAATTTTCGCTGACCGATGCTATGAGGTGGATAATGTATGGATTAATGGGGTGTCCAGAGGTGTCGTACTCAATCATAATTTTATTGATATTCGCTCTGATCAAACAATTGAGGCCACATTTAAAATAAAAGACAGGGACAGCGATGGCCTCCCTGATTGCATTGAATCCATCACTGGCTGCACTGACCTTAAAGATCCAGACTCTGATGGCGATGGTTTACTGGATGGTGAAGAAGATCTTAATAAGGATGGCCTTGTTGATATCGACGAAACCAGTCCATGCGAGCCTGACTCTGACTACGATGGCATGGACGATGGCTGGGAATTGACTTATGGCATGAACCCATTGATGGACGATGCCACTGTGGACAAAGATGCCGATGGTTACGCAAACTACTATGAGTATATCAGTCATTTTACTCCTGATGAACAAAATGAGCCTTATCAGACTTATTACGATCCAGAGACAGATAATCGTCAACCTTATCAAATTGTCAATCTTCGACCTGAGCATGTAAAAATTGTTCCGGGCGGTTATTTTGATCTTGAAGTGATTTACAATGTATCAGATAATAATGCGCAAACCAGAGGTATTGGTATTCATTTGCATTTTGCATCAAAGGATATACAATGGGAATCATGTCAATCAAAGTTCACCAATGGCATTAAGGTCACTGAACCTGAAATTAAAATTGATCAAAATGACCTGGATAATGATCCGAACACAGACCGCTATATTGCCCTTTTATGGCAAGATGATGATGGACAATGGCCGGATACTGTTTTACCTGCGAAACTATGCACAACTACATTTTCTGTAAGTTCAGATATGCCGGAAAACTATAGTGCCTACATTCGAGTGTCATCCTTTTTTCTTGATGCCAACTATCATTTTTACCAAAGCCCTGCGAGATATCAGGCCCAGCGGGGTTATCTCGATATTGATGGCAATGGTATAGAAGATGCCTTGACTGATGGTTTATTGATTATGGGCTATCTTTATGGATTCAGAAACATGCCTTTGATCAACAATGCCATTGGGCCATATGCTGTTAGAACTGAAGCCGAACAGATTGAACCCATATTGAGAAACATGTATAATCATTTTGATATTGATGGCAATGGTGTTATCAATGCCCTGGCTGATGGCCTTTTACTGGTGAGATACTTATTTGGATTTCGGGACTACGAATTAATCTATGATGTTATTACACCCAATTGTGGGCGGTGTACATCAGAAGAGATAATTGAATATATTAGAAATATTAAACCCAATAATCTATCTGAAGAGTAATATGGTAAAATTTTATTTACTACTTGGAATCAGCTGCATGATTTCGGCTGGACAGTCGGTGTTGGCCCAAGAAAGTCATTGCCAGCACCTGTGGTTAGATCCAATTTCCATGTATGCCGCCCCGGCACAAAACATTACAATTTCTTTGTATTACGATGTTACCAGCAATGATAACACACTTTTGGGAATGGGATTTCGATTGTTTTTTAACAGTGATCTTTTAATGTTTCAAAAGGCCAGTCAATTTTTTAATACATTCAAAGCGCCCCTTGTTCAAGAAGATCATGAGGATTTGGATGCTGATCCAGACACAGATCTATACGTAATAATTGCCTGGTTTGAGTGGAATGGTCGATGGCCCGGTGAGCGGCTTCCCTGTTTTTTAGGAAACATTGATTTTATGGTTTTACCGGATGCCCCCACTGATGTCACAACCTTGAATGTCAATATCACTGCAACCCATCCAGGGTATAAGGGATGTTTACATTCATCAAAAATATATATAAAGTCAATAAAATGATAATTTGTAAAGCAACCATACACCAGAGCAAGGTGATACTCAGCATACTATTATTGCTGACAGCATGCGCAGTACCCCATCCAGGACCGGAGTGTATCAAAAATGATACTCAATATGGTCAGGTAGATGGCTCCTTTCGCAGCCAGTGGTGGAACTATTACCAGCGGGGTCAATCCTATCTTGAGGGTGAATGCCTGGATGCTGCCAGATCTGACTTTCTGGCAGCAATATCTCAAAATGATCGTGACCAACGTATGAGCAGAACATATGGGTTTCACTTTATTGACTATTTTCCTCATCGGGAGTTAGGGCTTATCTATTACTTATTGGGTGATCTAGATACTGCTGAAAAAGAGTTGCAACAATCCATATCCCAGGAGTCATCATCAAAAGCATATCATTATCTGGATCAAATACGCAAAAAACGATTAAAAAAACAAGTTCAAACAATCAGTACGCCCAAAATCACGATGAAAAATCCCAAACAGAAAGCGATCTGGACTTCTGGCCCCATCCACATTCAAGGAACAGTAAAGGATGATCAGTTTGTTTCAAATATTGAAATAAATGGTGAAAACTATGATTTACAAGCATCTGCAAGAGAAATATCTTTTCAAAAAGAATTAAGCCTGCCCGAGGGGGACTATAAAATTCCTATAGTGGCAAACAATTTATTGGGCGGCCATGCCATGCAACTAATTGATATTCATGTGGATAATCAAGGGCCGGTTGTTGAAATTCTAGCATTTGAATACCTGGCTGCAAATATAATTGTAATTGATGGTATTATTTCGGACAAGGCTGGAAAAAATCGGTTGTTTGTCAATGGGCAGGAAATCGCATTGTCAAGTGCTTGCAAAGCCACATTTCATGTGAAACAACATATTAATAAAGATCAGAAACAATTGATATTTAAAGCAGTGGACAGAGTTGGTAATGAAACCAAAGCGCAGATCAACCTTTCTGATACAAAAAAAATATTTGCAGATGGACGCCTTGCCAGTCGTGAATTTACACAAGACAATCAATTGTTTGCCAAAAAAAATCAAAAGATTATTCTAACAATATCCGAATGGAATAGAAAGAATAATGTTTACACTGACAAAATTTATTTGCAAGGGTGTATTTCTAGCAGCGCGCCATTACAGTCGTTTCTTGTCAACAGTCGGCCCATAACAATCAATCAAGCCCGACTTGTATTTTTTAATATCCCCTGTCAACTGGATGAAGGGGACAATAATATTAAAATACAACTAATAAATAAGCGTAATGAGGTTTTAATTCGCCATCTGACGTTCAATCGGATTATACCGGATGTCTTGCAATTAGACGCACGCTTACATTTGGCAATGAATGCTTTAACAACATCAGATGACCATGTAATGGCGCGGGATCAATTTCAAAACCAATTGCACACATCATTTGTTGACCGCAATCGATTTTTTCTGATTCCCAAGTATGCAGAAACACCCCATGAATTGATCAATCAAAGTAGAGATAGGCATCTGACACACCTTAGCCTGACAGGTCAATATATTGATTCCCGGTATGGTGTGGAGGTTGCAATTCGCGTAATTGATAACGAAACAACAAAAATTTTAACTGTCAAGGATGTCTATAGTGACAATAAAGACAATGAATCCATCTTACACATGATTGAAAGCCTGACAATCAGGATTCACAATGAGTTTCCCATTGTCAAGGGAAATATTCAACATATACAAGGCAATGATATTGAGATTTCATTGGGGAAACAACAATTAAAAGCCCAAAATCGGCTGATTGTTTTTTCTCCATCGCAAAACAAAACTGCACCTGAAATAATCGGGTTTGCAAGGGTGACTGAAACAGAAAAATATTCATCGAAAATTCTGATCATTCACAATAAACGTCCGATCTCATTAAATGATAGAGTTATTACCCAATGAGACAATCAAATGAAGAAGATCGTCAGTTAATCAAAGAATGTTTATCCGGTGATGTCAAAGCGCTCGAAAAGTTTGTTCGCATTTATTCACCATTGATTTATCAGCATATTCAACAAACGTATCTGGCCAAAAATGTTGCTTTTGAAGAAGATGACTTGAGAGAGCATCATAATACAATATTTGTTCTGCTTTTGGAGAATAAATGCCGAAAACTCAAGCAATTCAAAGGACAAAATGGCTGTTCGTTGGCATCCTGGATTCGTCTGATCACATGCCATACTGTACTGAACAAACTTCGTGAGGACACTGTTGATGCGGCCTGGAGTGGATATTGTGTCCCCCTTGATGAAGCCAGGGATGTTTTATTTGATGAAGTGAGCGCACTTGACGTCATGGAAAATGAAGAAAGAAAGAGATTTATTCGCGGTTGTATCAGAAAATTAAATCCACGGGATCGCCTGTTTCTCAAATTACATGTTGAGCAAGATCTGCCTGTTCCAAAAGTCGCCAGAATCATGCAAATGTCAGTTGCCAATGCACATACTTTAAGATATCGTTCTTTTGAGCGTTTAAAAAAGCAAGTGGAAATATCCTTAACAAATGGCTAAAAAAAAATTTTTTGTCTGTAAATTTAAAATACAAATTATACCAATTGGTTACGACAAGCTGAAAAAAAAAATGAAAAAAAAATAAAAAAAAGTGTAAGAATTTCAAAAAAAATGTGTCTATATATATATAGGGTATTTTTAATAACGAGATAAAAATTCATAAAAAAACAAAAGAATGAAATAATACGAGATAAAAAAAACTGGCAAGACGTTAAATATTTGTTGAATTCTGTAAACAAGGTATGATATGGTGATACTGTTTTTTATTACAGTCTGATTTTATTTGAAATCTGAGTGGTGTGTATGGGAACAATGATCGTCCAAATAAATGAATAAACATCTGAAATTGTATCTGAACCTAATTTAATTGTAAAAATAATACCCTATAAAATATTTTAAGTTCAACCCAGATATATTTTCAACGGCTCCGGTCGTTATGAAAAATGGGTGTAGAATAAAACTAATGAACAATTCAAGTATTATTCATTAGCAAATATCGTGCCAAATGGAGATGCATTATGAAAAGCATTTGTCCAGGTGAAGAAATATTGGCTGATTATATAGAAGGCCGTTTGGATAAAAAGCAGAGGCGAATAATTGAGAATCATTTATCCACATGTGATCGTTGTCTGGAGACAATAGTTGTTGCAAATAGTATGTACTCAGATTATGACAATTATGCATATCAGGAAGTACCTGAGTATGTTACCCAAACGATAATTCAGAATTTTATCAGCCAAAAAGATAAAATTTGGAATATTATAGTAACCCGTGCAAGGCGATGGCTGGAACAATTCAAAGTAAGCCTGGCCGATTTTGGAATGATATTCTGGTTGCCTAAAATGCAGCTTGCACCTGTGCGGGGTTCAAGACTGGTTCGCGCCAGAAGTCAGAGTCGTCGAAGAAAGGCTTTTGACAGCTTAAAAACAGATATTGAAATACAAAAAACCGGAGAAAACCTTGCCCAAATTAAAATACAAGTGAAACGATCAGAGCCAGAGATTGAAAAAATTCGTGTGATACTTCTCAAACGAAAGTTGGGAATAGGCTCCCCGGTAATTGACCGGGAGATAGCATCAGATATACTGGATGAGAATTCTGTTTTATTTGAGAATATCCCATTTGATCATTATAAATTAACATTTACCAGAGATGGTGTAACATTGGGAAGATATTTATTTCAGATTAAATAATTTTTAGCAATCTTCAATTGACTTTTTCAGTTGAATATCTCTGCTGGCAACGACTTATCCCAGAATCTGATAGCAATAACAGCCATCAGACAGAGGTCGTTGCAATTCTAGATAAATCTTACTGTCGAGTAAAATGAGACAGATGTTGATTTTGAATTACGAGCCCAACCAATTCAACAATCATTTTCTGCAGGGAACTGAGAAAACGAAATTTTCTCATAATTAAGATGTTTTATGATGAACATTCATAATAAAACAAATATGAGATAGTGTTTTTTATCCTGTAACAAGTAGTAGGTGGTATGGAATGATAGAAACAATACAATCAATAAATAAAGACGATAATGGGCTCAGTGCCATCAATATTGATGTGACACGAGAAGGCAATACTGTTAAAACGACCATCCATGAGAGTCAATGTGGTACAATCAGCTCTATTCAGCATTATGATACCATTGATGTGCCCATTGAAAAGATTGAAGCGCGCTGTCATGAAATGGTAGAAATGCTGAATACAACCAATCGCAGCGGGCAGGTTACAAAAAAGACTCTAGAAAGTTTGCGGGAAATTGGTCAAGTATTTTATGATGAACTTTTTTCTCAAACCACAAAAGAAAAAATTCGTTTCTCCCAGGCAAAGTATCTTCAGTTAACCCTTGATGATCAACTGGTACAAATTCCCTGGGAGTTGTTATTTGATGGCAATCAGTTTTTATGTCAGCGATTTTGTATGGGACGTTCAGTTAAAACCAGACAATCCCTTCCAACAAACAACAATCGTGAAATACAAAGCCCGCTTAAGCTATTATTAATTGCAGATCCTCGGGGGGATTTGAATGGTGCATACCAGGAGGGGCTTCAACTACGCGACTATATGGATCGCTATAAGAATCAATTTCATGTGACCACATTTTTTGATAACGTCACTGCTGATACCTTAAAAGAAAAGCTGCGAAATTATGACATGGTTCATTTTGCAGGTCACGCAGACTATCAGGAATCAAATTTTGGAGACAGTGGATTTCGGCTCACTCAAAAATCATTGAAAGCCATTGATATACAAAAGATGGCAGGGGCAATGCCAATGCCATCGTTGTTTTTTGCCAATGCCTGTCAATCTGCCCGAACAGAAAGCTGGGCATTAAATGATAGTTTTGAAAATCATCTTTATGGCTTGGCCAATGCATTTCTTGTATCAGGTGTCAAACATTACGTTGGGACATTTTGTGAAATACTTGACGAGCCCAGCCGAAAGTTTGCCCTGGTTTTTTATGAAAAAATCCGACAAGGATTACCTGTAGGTGAAGCGGTGAATACTGCCAGATGGTCTTTAATAGAGGAGTTTGGAGAGGAAACCATCGCATGGTCTAGTTATATTTTATATGGTGATCCCACGCATCAATACGCAGATTATTCCCCCCCAGCAGAAATCCCTGATGAGCCCATTTTTCAAACATTTCCAGGAAAAACCCGAACATCATCTGAAGACGAAGAAGAAGTGATTATGTTTGACGCCAAAGCACCGGATAAGAACAAAATGGGTATTTATGTTTTATTATCCTGTATATTTATGGTTATCGCTGCTTCTATATCAGTGGTAACATTTTTGGGAAGCCCCAACGAAACTCAGATTCTTCGAGTGATTTCTGCCGATGATCAATTTCATCAGACAATTATTAATGAAATACAGGAAAAAATATTACTTGCCAGACAGCAAAATCGTCAGGTTCGAATGGATCAAAATATAAAAGCGATCAAGGCTAAAATACCTGTTGATAGGCATGTTGTTCAGTCAACTACCGGATTACCCACATTGATGATTGACATACGATCCAAAGAAGAGAAAGTCGGCAAGCATCAGCTCATCACCTCTGTAGTAACAGAACAATTTATTCAGCAAGGGAAGACACAGGTTGTCGAGCGTGAAGATTTAGATAAGGTTTTGGAAGAACTTAATTTTGGATCGTCTCGCCTCATTGACCCATCAAAGCGGTTGACCTTAGGTAAAATATTATCCGCCAATTTACTGTTGTCAGGATGGGTGCATGCATCTGATAACGAAGTACAGGTTTCAATGCGAGTTAGCAATATTGAAACCGGACAAACCATCATTGCTGTAAATGAAGTTCTAGATAGTCGCTTGCCCATATTTGTTCAAAAAAAGCAACTGTCAGAAAGACTCTTACAGCGATTTGATCAAATGTTTCAAAGGAAATCATCAAGTCAATAAATCTGAATAGAATTTTCTGAATAAATAATATTATATTTTATATTATTTTATAAGATTAATGCGGTAAATGGACATGCGATTAGACTTATTGTGAATAGAACGAAAATAGATTCTGTGAAACAAATGGCCCCTTATATTCCAATCACCAAAAACTATTATATATGATGCTTGCAATTTTTCACACTACAGGTTATTATCATTTATTATAGTTTTCTCATGGTATAGTAATTGCCTGCATGTTTTCACACTGGTGCGTGTGATCAATATGCCTGTGTAAACTGAAAAAGTAAATTTTTCGGGCTTGCCTGACTATCACAAGGGCTTATGTATAGGTTGCGGAAAAGGTTCATTAATATGTTCCAAGGTTGTCAGGGCAAACCTTATTTTTGCCTGCCAACATATGTTCGCAAATTCAATTTAGCTATAGAAAACATTTGCGTGGATTAAGTGAAATTGATCTGTTTCCTCTGACCTGCACATAAACCTCTATCACAAAACATTACACGAAAGGAGATCTTATGCATCAAAACATCTTCAACAAGCCAAAAAAAGTCTATATGTCACTATTTGGGCTTGTGACAGCAGCAACTTTAATTGGGGTTCTTTTGTTGAATTCACAAGACTGTTTTTCTCAGCAATCAGAAATATCCAGTCAAGAAAATGAACAAACGCAGAAAAAGGTGCCCACAAGGATACCAAGTAATGACAGTATGTTGAACCAATATCTTTCCCCAGGTCTTGAAGACAGTCTTCCAGAAACATCAAATAGTACTGAATCATACACCAGAAAAGATCCAGTGCCGGATGAAGCAATTCATGGAACAAAGTCAAATCAAAAAGAAACAGAGTTTCCCCCGCGTGAACCAGAAAAACGTGCAATTTCAGAGACAGAAAGTGAGAAGAAAGAGCCTGAGCCCCCAAAAAAAAGGGTTAAGGGGTATGCATTTATCAAGGCTGTGATTAGTCCGATGGATTATGAATTGAATGAACGATTTTGGGGTTGGCGTCCAAACGATATTCTCAATTTTACTGACAATGTCAACAATTTGCAGCGAGGCGTCTTGGAAGTTACACGGCGTACCGTGGTTTTGCTGGCGCATCGAATTTCAAGAACTGGCAGCAATGATACCATTGATGAAAACCTTGAAAATGCAATGAATTGGCTTATGATCAAAGCAGATCAGTATTGGTTTCCATCACCCGAGTCTAAATACAATCAAGCGATTGATGAATTAAATACATACCTGGATCGTTTAGAAAGAGGGCGGGCTACTTTTTTTATCAGAACCGATAATTTAATTCCATTGCTAGAGACTTATGAAGATTTGCTGGGGGGATGCGACCAGAGTCTGACGTCAAAAGAAGATGATGATGGCCCTATCACATCATCAAGGGCTGATAATTATTTTTACTATGCCCAAGGCGTTTCAAAAGCCCTGGGTACAATATTCAGGGGAATAAGAAAAGATTTTTATGTAACCCTGGAATCGGTACATGGCGTTGAAATTCTAGACCAGGCAATTGAGGCCTGTGATATTGCAACCAATATTAACCCCTGGCTCGTTACTGAAGGCAGCCTGAGCAGTATTTTTGCCAATCATCGGGCGAATATTGGTCAACCCATCAATCGAATTCGGTTTTATATGAATGTTTTGATTCGGACACTCAAAGGGTATTAGAATCTTGTAATTTGAATGGGGTGACACTGGATAACCATCTAAAATTGTTTGAAATAAATATACACATTAAATTCTTGACTTTTTTACAAAAATGATATATCAAAAAAAAATCCTCTCGTTAATCGGACAAATTAAACGAGAGGATTAATTTTCATGAAACAGGCATAATTTGAGAGAAGTAAGCGTTTACATGGCTTCTCTCAAATTTTTGCCAGCCTTAAACTTCACAACATTTGTTGCTTTAATCTTGATTTCTTCGCCGGTTCGCGGATTTCTTCCTTTTCGAGCTTTACGTTTCACTTTTGAAAACGTTCCAAAGCCCACCAAAGTCAATTTCCCATCCTTTTTCTTCAGTGCTTTGGTTACACCATCCTGGAAAGCATTCAATGCTTTTCCTGCGTCTGTTTTTGAAATTTCCGCTGTTTCAGCGATAAAATCGACTAATTCTGCCTTTGTCATAATGACCTCCTTTATGGTAAAAAAAAATAAAAAATTTGCAAGCGCATTTATTGTGCCTGCGTCATCAATACAAGCAATTTTTTTGCTCGTGTATCCTTGAACTGTGGTCGTTTTACAGAACCTATAATGGCGTGTCAATCATTTTCAATATTTTAATTGATTTTTTTTTTTCAAACTTTATGTACACTATTTTTCAGAGGTGTCAAAACTGTAAAATAAGCAATATCATAGCCTCATTTTTGCTATCAGATTTGGGGTATTGAAAACAGGTACTTTGCATATAACTATTTGTTTTTTATTATAATATATCGCTCATGCTTTACTTATGGGGGGCTTTTTTTGTAGGGATACAGTGTTTACATCATTATTTAGAATACTAAAGAATTCAGATGAAGTATCTCAGTCATTTGACTGAATGATTCCGCTGAAAATGGCGGAGGCCGCTTTTAAAATGATAATCGACATTTTTTTGTTTTGTTGTTGGCCGGTTTGCAGGTGGATTTTTTGACTGATTCTGTATGCTGGCACTTTGGTTCTTAAACCCTATTCTTCGACCGCATAAAGCTGAATCTTCAGGGTATTATCTGTCCCTTGTATGGTGGGTTTTGAAAAAACTTGGGCATCCTTCATATTTGCTGAAAAGTAGTTAGCACTTTTTCTCGTTCCCAGGCTCTGCCTGGGAATGCATACTTGGCGGCTCTGCCGCCTAAGCATTGGTATAGGCGGCAGAGCCGCCGGGCATGCATTCCCAGGCAGAGCCTGGGAACGAGAAAATCTCCAGGGTATTATCTGTCCCTTGTATGGTGGATTTTGAAAAAACTTGTTTCATTATTAATACTCATATGGAAGCGTTTTTATGAATTTGACTAAAATATTAAGACAAGAGCTTTACAAAGCAGGAAGATAGGTTGACACAATATCCCTTTTCATAAAAATGCTTCCATATATAAATGATGCATAAGTAAGCGATCATAAATTTTTGGGTAGATCGTAGAAAGGGAAAGAAAGGGAAAGGGGACGCCCTTAACTTATTAACTTTATAAAATGATAAATTGATTTCAAGTTAATAAGTTAAGGGCGTCCCCATTTTACCAAGTACCAAGAGAGAGGGAAAGGGGACGCCCTTAACTTATTAACTTTATAAAGTGATAAGTTGATTTCAAGTTAATAAGTTAAGGGCGTCCCCATTTTACACATTTTACACCAGTAAATCCACGTCCGCATGGGGCTAAAGCCCATAGCCGTCAGGTTAAGGCAAACTCGCACCGATGCTCGTTCCCAGGCTCTGCCTGGGAACGTTTTCCGAGGTGGCTCTGCCACCTACGAACTGAACAGGCGGCAGAGCCGCCAATAACACGTTCCCAGGCAGAGCCTGGGAACGAGCATCAGAGAGTTTGCCCAGGGAAAGGGGACGCCCTTAACTTATTAACTTTATAAAATGATAAATTGATTTCAAGTTAATAAGTTAAGGGCGTCCCCATTTTACACATAGGTTGACACAATATCCCTTTTCATAAAAATGCTTCCATATATAAAATGATGCATAAGTAAGCGATCATAAATTTTTGGGTAGATCGTAGAAAGGAGCGAAAGGGGACGCCCTTAACTTATTAACTTTATAAAGTGATAAATTGATTTCAAGTTAATAAGTTAAGGGCGTCCCCATTTTACACCAGTAAATCCACGTCCGCATGGGGCTAAAGCCCCACGCTACATATGGGGAAAAGGACGCTAAAGCGCCCTCAACCTCATTTACTACATTATCAACAAGCTATCTCTTATTGATAATATTAAAAAAAAAATGTTTCTACCAGTTTCGTGTCAATGCCACCTGAGGGCGCTTTAGCGTCCTTTTCCCCATATGTAGCGTGGGGCTTTGAGAGGGAAAGGGGACGCCCTTAACTTATTAACTTTATAAAATGATAAATTGATTTCAAGTTAATAAGTTAAGGGCGTCCCCATTTTACAAAAAGGTCTGTCAATTCTTTGAAATTAAGAACCAAAAAATGTTTGCCCGTTCTCTGCTCGGAGACGCACTGCCGTGCGTCTCTACATGATACAAATCCAAAAAAATGTGTTAACTGGAATATGAAGGATGCCCATTATTAATACTCATATGGAAGCGTTTTTATGAATTTGACTAAAATATTAAGACAAGAGCTTTACAAAGCAGGAAGATAGGTTGACACAATATCCCTTTTCATAAAAATGCTTCCATATATAAATGATGCATAAGTAAGCGATCATAAATTTTTGGGTAGATCGTAGAAAGGGAAAGGGGACGCCCTTAGAGGGAAAGGGGACGCCCTTAACTTATTAACTTTATAAAATGATAAATTGATTTCAAGTTAATAAGTTAAGGGCGTCCCCATTTTACACATTTAGGGAAAGAGGGAAAGGGGACGCCCTTAACTTATTAACTTTATAAAGTGATAAATTGATTTCAAGTTAATAAGTTAAGGGCGTCCCCATTTTGCACCATTTTGCACATTTTACACCATTAAATCCACGTCCGCATGGGGCTAAAGCCCATAGCCGTCAGGTTAAGGCAAATTCGCAGCGATGCTCGTTCCCAGGCTCTGCCTGGGAACGTTTTCCGAGGTGGCTCTGCCACCTACGAACTGAACAGGCGGCAGAGCCGCCAAGAACACGTTCCCAGGCAGAGCCTGGGAACGAGCATCAGAGCGAGTTTGCCTTAGCCTGACGGATATGGGCTAAAGCCCCACGCTACATATGGGGAAAAGGACGCTAAAGCGCCCTCAACCTCATTTAATACATTATCAACAAGCTATCTCTTATTGATAATATTAAAAAAAAATGTTTCTACCAGTTTCGTGTCAATGCCACCTGAGGGCGCTTTAGCGTCCTTTTCCCCATATGTAGCGTGGGGCTTTAGCCCCATGCGGACGTGGATTTGCCGAAATATTATATTTTTCATAGTTAATCTATTAACAGGGTTATTTCCAGCTTGGTAATTTAGTCTATGACTTGATAACCAATTCGAATTTTTCGACCTACTTTTTGGGAATGCGCCCGATTTTTATAGCTATAACCGGGGCATTATTTCTGCCTTGCTGTAGTAGTAAATATTTTGTTATTCGTCTGTTTGGTCGAACCTAATGTTCGCCTCGAACAAAAACCAGTATCAAACCTATGAGAAAAACCAATGTAGGGGCGAACCTTGTGTTCGCCGTGTTCGCCCGCCGGACAAAAACCAGAATCAAACCTATGTTCGCCCACCGGACAAAAACCAGAATCAAACCTATGTTCGAGAATGAATTAGAAACGTTTGCCTCTGGCATAGGTTCGCAAACGATTGTTATTCGGAGGGCGAACACGAACACAAGGTTCGCCCCTACATTGCTTTCGGACATTGCAAGGGAAAGGGGACGCCCTTAACTTATTAACTTTATAAAGTGATAAATTGATTTCAAGTTAATAAGTTAAGGGCGTCCCCATTTTACAAATTCTTTGAAATTAAGAACCAAAAAATGTTTGCCCTTTCTCTGCTCGGAGACGCACTGCCGCGAGTCACTACATAATACAAATCGTACAAAAAAATGTGTTAACTGGAATATGAAGGATGCCCATTATTAATACTCATATGGAAGCGTTTTTATGAATTTGACTAAAATATTAAGACAAGAGCTTTACAAAGCACATATATAAATGATGCATAAGTAAGCGATCATAAATTTTTGGGTAGATCGTAGAAAGGGAAAGGGGACGCCCTTAACTTATTAACTTTATAAAATGATAAATTGATTTCATTCAAGTTAATAAGTTAAGGGCGTCCCCATTTTACACACAAGTTAATAAGTTAAGGGCGTCCCCATTTTACCATTTTACACTGCCGTGCGTCTCTACATAATACAAATCGTACAAAAAAATGTGTTAACTGGAATATGAAGGAGTTGTTGAGTTGTTGAGTTGTTGACAACGCTAATTCCAGCAATTTAAATTATCAATTATCAATACTAAG
>Ga0272440_1000364_pt1 | contig 38568 bp, 32 predicted proteins | sample SSMMMBAug17_FD_192440 | JGI IMG/M metagenome (GOLD analysis project Ga0272440, IMG submission 192440) | Marine sediment archaeal communities from Little Sippewissett salt marsh, Falmouth, MA, United States - SSM-MMB-Aug17 | ecosystem: Environmental > Aquatic > Marine > Wetlands > Sediment ...
CAGCATTGGGGTCCTGATGATCTTGGTCAAAAAACAATCTGTTGACCACGCGTTTGAAAATTTCTGTTTTTCCCATGCGGCGCATGCCCAGTAAAACCGATGACATGGTGCGTCGTGTTTTGGCATCAATGGCAGCATTATAATAATACGATAAAAATTCTTCCCGGTCTGTATAGACTTCCTTGGGAACGATTGTCTTGATTGCATTTTTCTGATTGGATTTCATTGATATTCACTCCTATTAAAGTATTAAAGCATTCTTAGGAAAAAACGTCCCAATGCTTCGCAAGATAACATCCTTCTCCATCTAATTTCAAGAACAAAGCAGATTATCCATCAAATACAAATGGCGTATAATGCGAATCAGATAGTTCCTTCTCTTTTTTTGAACCTATTTGTTCCCCATCCAATGGATAAGTAAGCGATCATAAATTTTCGGGTAGATCGTAGTTAATTATTTCACATGCTTTGGCTTCTTAGCCCTGAAAGGGCGTTAAATACCAGCCCAGGGCAACGCCCTGGGTAATGGTGCATAAAGTTTTTTTAGCCCTGAAAGGGCGTCACATCAATGTTTTATGTGTCGCCCTTTCAGGACTAAGATTCTAATCAATCTTTAACCCAGGGCGTTGCCCTGGGCTTTTATTTAACGCCCTTTCAGGGCTAAGAAAATATTCAAAGCACGTTATAATTAATTTACTACGATATACCCGAAAATTTATGATCGCTTACTTAAGTAGGCGGTTATAACTTTTCGGGTATAAAAGCAAAATTACACTAAGGGATGCTCTGAAAATAACGTTCCCATTATTGATATTGTTCGTTTTGAGGTAATTGTACTGTAGAGACGTAGCATGCTACGTCTCTACACGACCATATTTTTTTGGATCATCAAGAAAAATGAGTATGTTATTTTCCGAGCATTCCTAACCAGAACCAAAATTAATTTTTTGTGCGCAATCCTTACCTGGAAATCCTGTTCATAATCAACAACAAATCATCAAACCCAGGCTGTTTATCACTCATCACCTGAATATCAATTCCAGTAAAAATCTGTAACATCATCACCAAATCAACCAGATCAATCTTTCCATTATTGTTTAAATCATAGCCAAAGCCACTGTCTTCAACAGTGAACATGGCCATTTTAGCCCCTTGCAAGCCTGAGGGATCAGTTGCAGTAAACATGATTGTTTCATATCCAATCCAATGTTTGTCTGCTAATGAATGCCACGCGATCTTTAATTGAAACAATCAGGTTTCTTTGTCCCATAGATGACCATGAAATCTCATGATCGGCATTATCTGTATCTACTACATAGTTATCCATCATGATGGGTTCAAAACGCGAATAATCATAAATGGTTTGATCCAAAATACCTTCGACAACAGGCGGATCAATGACTGCTTTGATTGTAAAAACCGCACGGGTACTGCCTTTGTTGTTCTCCGGATCTGATGCATTAAATGTAAGTGTTTCAGTTCCCGACCAATTTATGTCTGGCGGGCTGATACTCGCCTGTCTATTGCTGTTAATTTCGATCTGCAATACTGTATTTCCAGTCACTGTCCAGATAATATCGTCTTTTTCAGTATCGCTGTCTTCAATATAATTATCCAATGGTATGGGAATAAAAGATTCGCCTTCATTAATGGTTTGATTCTCTATTTCAGAAACAACTGGAATTGTTGACATATCTGGCATTATAAAGAAGTCTACCCGAGATTTAACATCTTTTGAAACAGGAACTGGAAATTTGATAAGATTTTCATAGCCATCTTTTTGGATTTCAATATAATAATTGTTTAATGGTCTGAACGCTCTAAAGTATTTTCCATTATGCATAGACAGAATTTGTTTGATTCTTCGTCCCCCGATGCTGATGATAATTTTGGCCATTTTAACAGGCTTGTTTGTGATACCATCATACACAAAGCCCCAAAGGGTTCCATTTGAAGGATTATTGGCATTGTTAATTTTCAATCGATTGACATCAGATTCCTGAATTGCACCATAGGAATCAATGGCCTGAACTTTCCAGTAGACTGTTGAACCATCCCAATCATTGGGCAGATGAATGTCATGAAAATTTTGGGTCAGATTGGCCAGAACAATTCTGTTTTCTGTCTCGTTGAACAGGTCATTATCTTTTTTGAACCATAATGTGTATGAGATACGATCATTATCTGGGTCAATGGTGTCTTCCCAGGCGAGCAGTGTATAAGAATCTGCGGTGGGCATATCAGATGAGGCCGCCAGTACGCCCAGTGATGTAATTTCAATATCATTCGTCGGATAGAGTAAATCAAAAGGCGCGGGTGGATGATTCACCGAACTGGCTTTATACACAATGGATTCTTTCATTGGGGAGACATTTTTAGTATCCGGTTTCGAGATGGATGATTAGATCTCCGGGATTAAATTTGGAATACATAAAAAAATGAAAGTCATCATTAAAATAATTGTTTTAAAGGGCTTCATACGCCTCCTTTTTTATCCAAAGATGTTGACGTTATTCATTTAAATCGCAGATAATTAAAATGGGTTCATTCATCAAATATGGGAATGTCATAGTTGCCCCCATATGCGGAAAGCGAGCCTAATCATTCAACCGAACTTTCAGGAATGGAAACCATTAGAACCACAGCAGGTTCTATTTACATTATGATATCTAGCGCTTGATGGCCGCCATCAACATAGCCCTCTTCATGAATGTCTTAAATCCAAAGGCGCCATATTCCTTTTTAGATGTGGTATTGAATTTTTTTGAAGAAAGTGAATACGTTCCACCTTGAATACCTGATGCAATGATGACTGTTGTTCCTGAAGGTGAAATTATTTGGAATGAGCCTTTTTCGAAATATTCATTGGTATTCCATGTAAAATCAATAGACCAGCTAATAGAGATATTTGTTTGAAAAGACATTCATATTTCCCTTATTTAATCTGATTAAGAATGTTATCGATAATTTCGATTCGTTTGTCCATTTTTTTATATATTTACTATTTATCACAGATTTTATTTCTTGCCACTTACTTTCTTGGCAATAAACAAGAATGAAATACAATAATGTAATGACCAACTTTTTTTAAATAAATAATTAATTGTATCTGAAATACAAATATTCTTTTGTTTACACAGTTTTTTGGTCTGTAATGTAAACCTTCCAACAGAGAAAAAAGCCGGGCTTATTCTTCTATCCATTTATCCTTTTTCGTATTGTTTAAATTGCATTTCATGAAGTTTATAGTATTCACCTTTTTTTGCCAGTAACTCATCATGTTTGCCTATTTCCTTGATCTCTCCATTTACCAACACAATAATACGACTCACTGATCGAATTGTTGACAGTCGATGAGCAATCATAAAGGTGGTACGACCTTTCATCAGGTTCTCCAGAGCTTTTTGAACAAAGTTTTCAGATTCTGTATCCAAAGCAGAAGTTGCTTCATCAAGTATAAGAATGGGCGCATCATTAATTAAGGCTCTTGCAATACACAAACGCTGCTTTTCTCCGCCTGATAACAAACCTCCCAATTCACCGATGCGCGTCTCAAATTTCAGAGGAAAATTTTGAATAAAATCATATGCATACGCAGATTTTGATGCGGCAATGATTTCTTCATCACTGGCATCCGGTTTACCATAAGCGATGTTATTGCTTATGGTATCATTAAACAAGATAGGATCCTGCGTAACAATGGCAATTTGATCTCGTAATGATTGGATGGATGCTTTCCGAATATCAATATTATCGATAAAAACTGCGCCTTGCGTTGTATCAAAAAAACGAGGAATCAGATTCACCAATGAACTCTTTCCACCACCACTCATACCCACAATTCCCAAAATTTCACCTTTTTTTACATGCAGTTGAATATTTTTTAGCACCATTTTTCGATCATAACGAAACGATACATTTTTAAATTCAATATCATGAGGTTCCTTCGTAATTTCAATGGGCTGATCGAATTCAACAATCTCAGAGCGTGTTTCAATGATATCAAAAATCCGATCTGATGCAGCGAGACCTTCCTGTAAAGCATTATTAAATTCGCTCAATTTACGTGCAGGGTCATACAACATCAACACTGCCGCCATAAACGAAAAGAATGTTCCTGGTGTTGAACTTCCAGTGATCACACGATAACCACCATACCAGATAATAAAGGCAATGCCGACACCGGCCAAGAATTCCATCACTGCTGATGACATCTGTCGGGCAACCGCAGCTTTTATTTGAAGTGTAAATAAACGTTCAGTCATTTGGAAAAATCTGTTTTTTTCATAAGACTCCATAGAAAATGCTTTGACAATTTTGTTTCCAGCAAATGTTTCATGTAAAAAAGAACTGATGTGTGCCATTGTTTCCTGTGTACCAGTACTAACTTTTCGAACTTTGCGGCCATATTTAATAAATGGAATCAATGCCAGTGGAAGAACAAAAAAAGCGAATGATGCCAGTTGCCAATCCCTATAAAAAATAACACCAGTTAGACCGATGATAGTAAAACAATCCCGCAAAGCGCCTGTTACAGCTGTTGACACCATAGCCTTGACAATGTTGACATCATTGGTAATTCTGGAAATGAGAACGCCTGTTTTTTCTCTTTGAAAAAAAGTCAGAGGTAAATCCATTATTCGATCATACAAGAGATTACGCAAACGCCGGATAACTTCTTCACCCACATATGTCATTAAATACGATTGACCCACAGTGCTGATTGCACGCAAAAAATATATTCCCAATACAATCATTGGAATAATTTTAAGCATGTACATATCTTTCTTAAAAAAGATATCATCTAAAACAGGCTTGATCAGGAAAGCTGTTGCAGAAGTTGTGGCAGCAACGATTATCATTAAAAACATGGCAGAAATTAAACGCAATTTGTTGTCTTTAATCATTGCGATAATTTTTTTATGGCGATCTTTGAGTTGAAATCTAGATTTTCTTTTCATCGTATATCATATCCAAAATAATGATCTACCTTTTGAGTGATCCGGTTCATTTCACATTCAAGCTGATAGCGAAGGTGTTCCTGAAGCACTGGATCAGCATCAGCTGGAACATAAATTGGATTGCCATACAAAAGAATGCATCGGGAAAAAGGTCTCGGAATAATAAAACGATCCCAGGATCTCAGTACTTTCATATGACTGAAACTGCCTGTTACAGAGATAACTGGATACCCTGTTAACTGTGCCAGGCGGATAATACCATGTTGAACGTTGAAACGTGGTCCAAGAGGGCCATCGGGAATCATTACCCCAGGTCGATCTCCTGATTTGAGTGCTTCAGCAATCTGATACAATGCTTCTTTGCCACCTCGTGTAGACGATCCTCTTATGGGTTCATGCCCTTGACGATAAATTACCTGAGCAATAATTTCGCCATCTTCAGATTGACTGACCATAATTGCAGCATGATAACCTTTATGAGTGTAACATACAGGCAGTATCCGTGAATGCCAGAACACAAATAAAAATCGTTTGCTGTTCATTAGTGGGGCGACTTTATCCCATCCATGTACATCAATGTGAATCGTTGAAAATAAGGCATCAATAAACCATTTTCCAGTGATTCCGATAATGCGCCATTTCAAGTCTTTTCGGAGATGATTGGCATTGAAAATTGTTGGGTTCATAAAACTATTTTCCTGTCAAGGGCATTACCCTGCATTGTCCTGCATTACCCTGTGCGTATGTCCTAGTTAGGAAAAAAATGTTTGCCCTTGAGAACATAGTGCCCTTCGGGCAAATTTTAGATTAGCCTAACTTTTTGCGTCTTCGGAAAGCCTGTTTGATATTTGCTTCAAGTACAGTCCCGCTTGCTAACGCGCGCGGCTCAGATTAAAAGCTGCCTAAATTTTCAGAGCCGCGCGCGTTAGCAAGCGGAATTGACTTTAAACAATATAAAGCAGGATTTTGTTTTTCCGATACATGAACATAGTGCCCTTCGGGCAAATTTTAGATTAGCCTAACTTTTTGCGTCTTCGGAAAGCCTGTTTGATATTTGCTTCAAGTACAGTCCCGCTTGCTAACGCGCGCGGCTCAGATTAAAAGCTGCCTAAATTTTCAGAGCCGCGCGCGTTAGCAAGCGGAATTGACTTTAAACAATATAAAGCAGGATTTTGTTTTTCCGATACATGAACATAGTGCCCTTCGGGCAAATTTTAGATTAGCCTAACTTTTTGCGTCTTCGGAAAGCCTGTTTGATATTTGCTTCAAGTACAGTCCCGCTTGCTAACGCGCGCGGCTCAGATTAAAAGCTGTCGAAATTTTCAGAGCCGCGCACGTTAGCATGCGGAATTGCACTTGAACCAAATATAAAGCAGAATTTTGTTTTTCTGATACTAATACTATAAATATTTATATCCTAAATCAATTAAGCTTGCAACAACTTCATAGTATGATTTATTAAGAAAAATTTCATAGACGATTTTGTGAATGAATTTTGGGGTTTATGGGCTGGTTAGGGAATAAGTTGAATTACATAAGTTTCAATCAGGAAATCTTTGAAAAATTGCTCATCGGATTTTTTTGCTGTATTGACTTTTTAATAACTGTTTCTGATCGTTCCCAGGCAGAGCCATCAGCCTGGGAACGATCAGTACGATTATTTTGGAGAAAATTGAATCTCGAGTGATACGAACAATGTTGGACGACTATATTTTAATTATAATGATGATTTACGTTCATTTAAATCTTTTTTTATTTTCAGACATCGTTCTTCTGTCAGGTCGTAATTCCACATGACAAAAATCGCCAATAAGGCGGTAACTGCCGGAACAATGATATCCGCAATTCGCAATTGGGTCATCGTTTCGACGGATTGTGTTGCTAAACCTGGATCAAATCCAACAAATTTCAAAACAGCACCGCCCAATACCATTGCTAATGCCTGGCCCAATTTAACCATCCACCAATAGATAGCGCCAAAAGTTCCTTCTTTACGCGGTTCACCATTTTCCAATTCGTCCAAATCACAAACATCTGCTGTCATACTCATCATCAGGGTAAATAAGCCGCCTATTCCGAAAGCCATTAAAGGAAGAGGCATAAAGAGCATATAGGGATTATCTGGATTAAAACACCACCATTTAAGTCCATACCCTACAATGGAAATTGCAGTTGAAATGATAAAAGCATTTTTCTTGCCGACTTTGCCTGATATCCATGAAATGATAGGGATGATCAAAAATGCGGTTATCATAGCATTAACTGTGGAAAACCATGCCGGCCAATTGCCAGCAGCGCCATAGCTCCCATTGAACATATGGAAAACAATGATAAAAAAACTGAAAGATGCTACAATTTGAAATCCATTGAATATCAAAAATGTCGCACTGCATAATCTGACAAAGGGTTTATTTTTACTGACTTGAATCAGTCCGACAAAAAGTTCTTTAATATTGGAGAATAACGAAAGAAACGTAATTTTTTCCCTGTCTTCAACTTTTGAAGGCTCTAAACCACCTTCTTTGCAAAAGAAAGCGGGAAGTATACCAAAAAGTATACATGCCACACCAACCAGTATTGAAAGTTTACGTACACCTTCGGCTTGTGTTTCAAATAGATCAGGCGAGGCAATGATTACCCAAAACCAGGGCACAATCATCCAGGCGAACTGACCGACTGTTTGCGAAAAAGCCATCAAACGGGTTCGTTCATTATAATCTGAAGTGAGTTCATAACCTAATCCGACCAGGGGTGTTGCGAAAATGGTATTTCCAACTAAATACACTAAGGAAAAAATAAGAAAATACCAAAAATTGTAAGTCTGCGAGTTCGTTTCATCAAGTTGCCAAAGAAGGATAAAAAATAGTCCACTCAAAATGGCACCGATAAAAACGTAAGGTCTCCTTCTACCCCATCTTGTGACTGTATTGTCTGAAACAAATCCCATAATCGGATCTGTAATGGCATCAAAAATCCTCGGCAAACCTCCTAACAAACCTGCCAGGAATGGATCCATGCCAAAGGCAGTTAGCAAAAAGAACATGAAAACACCCAACGCACCTGGCAGCAGGTTATTCACCATTGAGCCGGCACCAAAGGCTGCTTTCGATAATAAAGGGACTCTATCACTGGCTGCAATTTCGTATTTTGACATGACTCTCCATTTCGGTTATTGATCCCTATTTGTAGGATCATTTATTAATATACATCGGGTTTATTGGCCCGAGCTTTTATTGCTATAGCGTTTGAAAAATATTTCCACCACTGCCCTTTTTTTACCAGTGGCTATACAAATTTGTTTTCGCTTTTTAAAAGACCCCTCTGCAATTTTCTTTTAATTTCACCACGATCTTGTCTACCTCAGTAGCCCCTTTTGGAATTTCTTCAAATTTTAACCCGGGATAAGAATCCACCTTTTTCCAACTTTGTATTGTATCACTAAAAAATTGAGAGGCCGAAGCATCTGTTTCGTAAGCTATCATTTCGTATGCTTCATCTTTGTCACCTCCATATCTGGTGATAACTTGCCATTCGCCATTTCTCTTAAAAGAAGTATTGGTATGATCCGATTGAGGATAATACCTGTTATCAGAGGGTTTTAGCAATATCCAAATATCTTTATCGTGAGATTCCGGATACACGCCCATGGCTAAAACGCGACAATTGATGAAATCCCCATCTAGTGGCGATATGATTTGGACTTTTTTCACCGGTAATTCTACTTTTAACTTATTCCCTGTCGCCACTTGTTCTATCCGAGGCGGCATCGTAATAAATTCTGTGTGTGCACCATACATTACCAATAAAAGCCCAATGACTCCCATGGTCACTTTTGTTTTTATATTAATTAAATTTATGCTGACCACAATCGCAATGAGGATCAGTACGGCACCAAGAACTGTGATTAATATTTCTGTAGACATATTTAAAACTTTCAGTAAAGGTTTTATTAAATTATCTCCTGTAAACTTTCGAATAGATTCATATAACAAAATTAAAAATTAATCAATAGAAAAAGTTAAATTTTCTATCTAAAAAAAACAATCATATTTTTTTTTTGAAACCATGCAAAAAAAAAGAACAGCTTAATTTATTGTTGACACTCAAGCGAGTTCATAGTAAAAAAAACAAAAAGTCAAATAAAGTCTTATCCTTAAGATGAAGGAAGATCAAGGTAAAATGAATAAAACCAATGTATCACTTAAATCGAAGTTAATAATACTATCAGTCATACCTTTAATATGTGCTGTGGGTTTTGCGGTAATTCTGACTTCAGAACGTATTGCAGACCTGAATGAGTTTAAATCATTTGTTAAAGTGATGACCTTGGCCGGGCATTTGTCCCAGGTCAACCAGTTCACCGGGGAAGAAATGAGTAAAATATGGTCCTATACCCCTACCAGTGAAAAAGAAGTCGGAACTGAAGTGGTTATGAAAGTGCGTAAATCGCATGAAGATGCAGGAATCGTAATGGATGAGGCCTGGGAAAAAATGATGGCGTATCGCAACACGCTTGATTTCTCGAATTACGATGAAGGTCTGATTGATGTTATAAAAAATACTGACAAAACCTATGCAGCCCTGAAGCAGCACCGCATCGACGTGAAAAAAACAATGCATTGGAATTTCTTGATCGCTCCCTATAACAAATTTCAGGAAAGTGTACAGGCTATTTACCCTGCAATGCTTAAGGAAACATCAGATAAGGATCTTAATTTAATGCTTACTGCTTATAACCTCTATTTAGATTACCATTATTCCTGTGTACAATACGTTGGCTTGATCATCTGGGGACACCAGATCCCCAAAATGCCGCCGGCCGGATATGTCAAACTGGAAGCATTCTACAAGCAAAGCGTGACACTTCTTAAACATTTCAAGCGGTTGGCATCGCCTCAGATCGTGGCTGAAGTCAATAGTTATTTGAATGACAGTCGGGGACAATGGGTGCAGAAGCAAGTGGAAGAGATCACTGTTGGAGATTTTGGTGAATTCCACATTTTCGATCGGAGCGGTGAGATGGAAAAAATGTTTAAGGAAAAAGCGGAGTCGCGCAATAAAGACCTGGCTAAAGTGATGACCTCTATGCGGAGCGAGATCTTTGACTACACAAATGACCGCATCAATCAATTGACCTTGAAGCGGAATTTCACATTCATGATCACCTTAATTTTAATCAGTTTTTCTCTCGGATTCACCTTTTTCTTCAGTGCTCGCATCACAGGGACTATCAACCAAATCACCGATGGTGTTGCGACCGGGACATCCAACGTTTTTTCAGCTGCGTCACAAATTTCTGAGGCCAGTGAAAGCCTTGCCCATACATCCCAGGTTCATGCGGCTGGATTTGAAAAAACCAACGCCCTGGTCGAACAGATCCAGGAAATGACGCAAGCGACAGCAGACAATGCAAGAAGAGCTTCCAAGATGATCGAAGGAACATCTGCGATCATAGGCGATTCCTCGGAGACAATGAACAAGATGAATGATTCCATGCGGCAGATTGCTGAAAACAGCGCTGAAACACAGAAAATTATGGTGACTATCAATGATATCGCCTTCCAGACCAATATCCTATCTTTGAATGCTGCGGTCGAAGCAGCGCGGGCAGGCGAGGCTGGAGCAGGCTTTGCAGTTGTTGCTGATGAAGTTCGCTCCCTTGCCCGAAAGTCTGCTAACGCGTCAGAGAATACCAGCCGTCTGATGAAGGAATCAAGCGCAAGCATTGACAATGGATTGAACTGTATGGGCCGTGCGAGCGAAGCCTTTAAGCGATTCGAAGAAAGTGCGAAGGAAATATTCGAACATGTTTCTGAGATTGATGCCGCGACAGAAAAACAATCTAACGCAATTAAGAAGGTGCGGCAGGCAGCAAAGAGTATGGACAAGGCTACCCAAAGCAATGCAGCAAATGCAGAGGAATTTGCTGACTCTTCATCTACGCTTCACCACGAAGCGGAACAGCTTGATGGATTTGTCCAGAATTTAAAAAATATCGTCTATGGGATATAAATTGGGTTATCCGAATCTTTCAAGTTTAGAAATACCAATATTTCAAAACAGGGGCGAACCTTATGTTCGCCCTCTGAACAAAAACCGGTATCAAACCTATGTACGAGGACATCAGGTATCTGCATTGGTTTAGGACATCGGTACGTTTATGGTTGTTTTTTTTCGGAGGGCGAACATAAGGTTCGCCCCTACATTGGTTTCGGTCATTGGTTGGAATTTGGTTTTGGTATGAGGCAAACATGTTCTCCTTAACTCCAACGAGAAGGTAAAAAATATGCCAGGAAAAACCAAAGTTGGACGATCATAATCACTCAAACCGATATTCCATTAATATGCCTGGATATTCAGGCATATAATCAGGCAATCGTTTAATCTTTAGAAATCCATTCTTTTGATAAAAGGAATTTACATATTCTTCTTTAGAAACCAATTGAATTTTTTGAATATGTGGGTACTTTTTTTTTATTCTAGTCATGAGTTCATTCAATAGCAATGAACCAATGCCATTTTTTTGAACTTTTTCATCCACACCAATAAATACAACGAATAATATAGAACCATTCAGATTGTGAAGTTTTGAAAAATGACAGATATCCTGGTATTTTGAAAAGGAATGGTCATGCCATATACAGGATTCAATGTATCCAATCACCTGGCCATCATTGTTGGCAACTAAAAAACCATCAGGAAACATTTCTAATCGATTGATCAATATGTGCCTGTTTGCAGGATAATCATGCTCAATGGATTGTTCAATACGCAGAATGTCAGAAATGTTATCATGTTTTGCAGGACCGATATCAAAAGCCATTAAAGCAATCCTTTTGTACTTGGAATGCCTGATTGACATAATTGAATGCTGTCGTGTAATGCTCTTCCCAACCCCTTAAACAAAGATTCAGCTTTGTGATGATCATTTTGGCCATACAAAATATCCTGATGAAGGGTCATTTTTGCATTCATAGTGAATGAATAAAAAAAGTGGGGAATCATCTCAGTGGGACATGAACCAATCATGGGGGTTTCAAAGTTTGCATGAAATACATGATATGGACGTCCAGAAACATCAATAACTGTTCGGCTCAGGCACTCATCCATCGGCAAATAGCAACATGCATATCGAGCGATATTTTTGCGGTCTTCCAGCGCATTATTCATTGTTTGCCCCAGCACAATAGCAATATCTTCAATAGTGTGATGTGGGCATACCTCAAGATCGCCTTCACACCCCAGGTCCAGATCAAAATTTCCATGAAAGGTGAATAAATCCAACATATGATCTAAAAAACCAATACCAGTTTTTATATTTCTTTTGCCAGAACCATCTAAACAAAGATTGATCCGAATGTTTGTTTCGCCTGTTTGGCGTATTTGTTGATTATGTCTCATAAGTTTTCCAATCGAACTTCAATTGCCGCTGCATGGGCATATAACTCCTCAAGTTTGGCAAAATGAATAATATCTTTTCCCTGGGAAACCAATCGATCGTGGGAGTATTTGATATAGGAGGAATGTTTTTGAAAATCCTGTACGCCCAGTGGAGAGGCATATCTTGCGGCCCCATTAGTAGGAAGAGTATGATTGGGGCCGGCATAATAATCGCCTGCAGGTTCTGATGAATATTGTCCCACAAATATTGCCCCTGCGTTTCTGATTTTTGATATTATGCTTGTATCTTTTACAAGTAGTTCAAAATGTTCTGGTGCAATGGCATTTACCAGATCAATCCCTTGATCCAGAGTATCCACCAAAATGATACGTCCATTGTTTTGAATGGATTGCATCATAATTTCTTTTCTGGGTAAACGTGGAATAAGGTTTTCCAATCGTTTTACAACTTTTTCAGCAGTGTTTTTTGAGACAGTAATTAATGTACATCGTGCATCAGGATCATGCTCTGCCTGGGATAATAAATCCCGCACAATATATTCAACAGGAATATCAGTATCATCATGAAGAATCAAAATCTCACTGGGTCCTGCAATGGTATCTATGCCAACAATTCCAAATACCTGGCGTTTGGCTTCTGCAACGTAAGCATTACCCGGTCCGGTAATTTTATAAACTGGTGCAATGGATTCTGTTCCATATGCCAATGCCGCAATTCCATGCGCTCCACCAACAGCATATATTTCATCCAATTCAAGTAATGCACAGGTTGCAAGAATTAATGGATGCGGCAATCCTGATGGTCCAGGAGGTGAGATGATTACGATGGATGGAACTCCTGCAATTTTTGCCGGAACAGCATTCATAATCAATGTTGAAGGATAGACTGCCCGACCACCTGGAATGTAAATCCCCACGCGATCAATGGCAGAATAAATTTGCCCCAATTGCGTGCCATCGTTGAAATCCGCTTTCCATGATTCTTGAAGTTGTGTTTCATGAAAGATTTGAATGTTTTGAATTGCTTGCTCAAAAATTCTGCGTGTGTCTTTATCTAATTCATGAAGCGCATGCGATATCGCTTTTTTTGAAACACGAAGTGATGTCAGCTCAATTTGATCAAATCTTCTTGTATAATCAAGTAATGCATGATCTTTATGTTTAGCAACAGTATCAATAATTTCAGTTACTTGTTTTTGAATCTCATGGTCTCGTATATGGAATCGGGTATAGGTTTGATCAAATGTTTCTTTGTCAATAATTGGAATCATCAAAAAGTCTCCAAACTAAAAAGGTATATTATAGTAACCATTGGTATATATATACTCGTCAATGGCATCCATGCGGTTAATCTGGTTTTGTTCGATCGCACAACGTATTTTTAAGGAACAGTATTTATAACAAAATTCATCTGCCGGATTAAATGTACCAATGCAATCTACTGTATTTTTTGAAATATTTTCTGGAAGGACGAATTGGTTTTTCATGTGTTTCTCTTTTTCATGTATTTGTAAAAAAACTATCTGTTGATTGTCTCAGAAAGTACTAAATGTTCGCCTCTGGAGTTTGACAAATATATTCTTTCAAAGACAACGAAGCAATTCCTGATGAATATAACCATTTGTCGCGAGAATCTCCGACATTTGATAATGATAGGGTTCATTTGAAAAATTCGTTATATGCGAGCCAGCTTCCTGCGCAATAAGCATGCCTGCCGCAGTATCCCAGGGTTTAAGGTTTTGCTCCCAAAAACCTTCAAATCTACCTGATGCAATAAAACAAAGATCAAGTGCTGCTGCGCCCAATCGTCTCACAGCCTGAGCAGCCTGTAAACAATTTGAAAAACGTATCATCAAGGGGTCAATAATTTCCTTCAAATTATATGGAAAGCCTGTGACCAGAACGCTTTCATGCAAGTCTTTTCGCTGAGACACCTTGATTGATTGTCTATTATAATAAGCCCCCTGACCTTTAATCGCTGTAAACAAATCTTGAGATACAGGATTATAAACAATTCCAACAACCGGATGTTTCTCTACGACAAAAGCAATTGAGACAGCGAAAATAGGAATTTGATGGGCATAATTGGTTGTGCCATCCAGGGGATCGATAATCCATTCATATGGCGTTTGAGTGGTTTGAATACCCGATTCTTCCGCAACAATGCCATGATCCGGGTATTTATCCTGGATAATCATTTTCACAGTTTTTTCTGATGTCAGATCCGCTTCTGTAACAAGGTCAATCGCACCCTTTTTTTCAACATGTTTTAATTGCCCATAATATTGACATAGAATCTGACCGGAATGATATGCAGCTCCTAAGGCAACCTGATAAATTTTATTCAAATCTATAGGCAATTCTTTGACAATTAAGTTTTCTTTCATGACGACCTATTGAAAAAAAGGATTGGTTCTTTTTTCATCTCCAATGGTTGTTTCTGGTCCATGCCCTGTATAGACAATGGTTTTTTCATCAAGAGTAAAGAGTTTATTTCTCACTGAAGCAATCAGTTGATCATAACTGCCTCCAGGGAAATCAGTTCTGCCAATAGATCCGGCAAATAAGGTATCGCCAACAAATACAACATCAGGTGTGTAAAATGAAACCCCCCCCGCACTATGGCCAGGCGTATGCAGAACTTTGAGTTCTAGATTTCCAAATTGAATCATATCGCCATCATTGAGTATCTCATCGGCTTTTGGAGAATTATTTACGCGCATACCAAAAGCGGCAGCACTGGTTGATACATGTTCCAACATGGGAGCATCATCCGAGTGGATACAAATTGGCGCACCAGTTACATCTTTCAGACGTTGGTTTCCACCCACATGATCAAAATGACCATGTGTATTTAATATTTTAGAAACAGTCAATTGTTCATCAGACAGCGCAACCAGTATGCGATCAACATCGTCACCAGGATCAATCACAACCGCTTTTTTTGTTTCTTTGCATCCAACAATAATGCAATTTGCCATTAAGGGACCCACCCCCATTTGTTTGATAATCACGTTGACACTCTCCTTTGAGCTTCCTGGATAATCTCCATCAGCTTTGTTATTTTTGGTTTGGCTTGAGGTTGTTCTAAAGCCTTTAATTGTTCACTGTTCAAATGTTCATTTAAAAATGAAATGACATCAAAACGTTCCCACCAGCATTGAATAATACTGCTGCATGGTTCTCCCTGTGCAGCATGTAATCGACAATATTCAAAATTGATATCCGAACCGAGTCGTCGGCAACGTTGTGATAGTTTATCATGTTGATGAATCATTGTTTTCGTAAACATTTCCTATAAAAGTGTTAATAATATATAAATAATAGTTAGATTTTCTTTTTCGGTCAAGAAATTTTTTCAATATGTACCCTTATAAGATTATAACAACTTGACAATTTCCGCGCATCGAATGGCTGATGGATCCATTTTTAAAATGGACTCAAGTACAAGATTTGGCCGAATCATATTGGACGTTTGATTGTCAATCAGACAATAAAGTTGACGTGTTCCAGTAAAATAAATTTTTAAGACTTTTTCTTTTAAATTAATGCGCGACTGTTTATTTTTGTGGTTTTTCCGATTGACCATGAAAGTTTCTGATGTCAGAAAATCATTTAGGCGCTCAGGATCGACATCTTCAGGCAATTGGATCTGATATGCAATTTGTGAAGGTTTTTTTTCAGCTAAGGCTTTTTTGGAAAGCGCAGTTTTATATGCCAGTAAAGACAAGCCTTCAGGCAATTGGGCGTTAACTTTACAAAGGCATTGTTCATCTATTTTTTGAAAGGCATCTTGAGCGTTTATGAGAGATGCAAAAAAATATTCTCCCTCGCTTGCCATACCTGATGGTAAAGGGTCGCCAAAAGATACTTTGGGCATGGGATGAAACCCTCGGGAATACTCAAACCGAAAACCTGCCCGACGAAACGCACGAATGATAATTATGACCAATTCCAAATGTCCTAAAAATCTGGCATTGGACTGTTTTGCATAAGTAAAGAGAATTTTTTGAAACGCAGCATCAGGTATGGATGTTTTCTCAGGAAATTCATCTTTCTGGATTTTTTGATCTGTAACTGGCTTAATTTCATTAAAATCACAACATCCGCAAAGGTTGCATTGATCGGTCCGACAATCCTGGGTCTGGGTTTCGTTGATGGCTTTTTGCCATTCATCCATTAAAAAAGATTGTTTGATACGCACATCAATGTGGCCCCAGGGTAGAGGGCGATCAATTGGACGTTTTGCATGATATTTTTCCTGAGAAATGCCTACCTGCTCGAATGCCTGTTGCCATAGATCAAATCGAAATTTATCACTCCAACCATCAAAAAGACATCCCAATTGATAGGCTTTTACCAGCACTGAACTGAGCTGTCTGTCACCACGTGAAAAGATACCTTCCATATAGCTTACATGAGGATCTTGCCATTTAAAACGAATGCTTTTCATATTAAATTGGTTTTTTAAATATAAAATAGTTTCTTGGGAGGCCTCCAGGGAAATTTGATCGCACCATTGAAAAGGCGTGTGTGGTTTGGGTATAAAAGTGGAAACACTGACATTCAAATACGCTTTTTTTTGATATTTCCTGATTATTGTGCGAAGTCGTTTGACCAGTTCAATCATTTCTTCAATATCTTCCGGTGTTTCAGTGGGAAGTCCGATCATAAAATACAGCTTGATCAATTGCCATCCCATGGAAAAGGCTGAAGTAACTGTATTGATTATTTGTTCTTCTGAAATATTCTTATTGATAACTTTTCGCAATCGCTCGCTTCCTGCCTCTGGCGCAATGGTAAATCCTGTTTTGCGAACTTGTTTAATCAAAGCCATAAGTTCAGGCGTGAGCGTACCGGCTCTAAGTGATGGCAATGACACTGCAATTCTTTCCTGATGGCAATAAGACATAATCTGAGACATCAAGGTATTGATATGAGAATAATCACCTGAACTGAGAGACAGAAGCGATATTTCATCGTAACCGGTTGAAGCCAAAGCTGTTGCGGTCAATTGCAGAAGTTGATGAACAGAACGCTCTCGTACCGGACGATATATCATACCTGCCTGACAAAAACGACAACCACGTGTACATCCCCTGGCAATTTCCAGGCTATACCGATCATGAACAGGTTTACCAACAGCGACCACAGGATGATCGGGAAAAGGAATGGTATCCAGATTACTTGTAATAGCCCGACGAACAACCTTTTCTGGATTATTATGAGATTTGTGAATACAATTTTGAGAGGCAGATTCTCTGAAAGAGAATAATTCTGGCACGTATACGCTTTCAATCTTTGCCCATTCAGATAAAGGCTTGAGCCGGTTCGCCTTCTTACAGTCCAGCCATGTTTCAATCATTTGAACAATTACATTTTCGCCATCACCAATAACAATGGCATCAAAAAAGTCAGCAACAGGCTCAGGATTACACATACAAGGTCCACCAGCAATAATTAAAGGAAATGATTGATCACGCTCTGACGAATAAAATGGGATCTTACTCAAATCCAAAATGCTTAAAATGTTGGTATAGTTTAATTCGTAAAGCAAACTAAAACCAATGATATCAAATTGATGAAGCGGTGTATGTGTTTCAAGGCTTGACAGTGGGATGCCTTGTTTTTTTAAATGTTCTGCCATATCCGGCGCAGGTGCAAAAACACGTTCAGCAAGGGCTTTGGGATGTTGATTTACAATATTATATAGTACCTGGATTCCCATATGTGATGTACCAATCTCATACATATCTGGAAAAGCCAGGGCGATGCGGCAGGGCGTTTTTTGATGATCTTTTTTGATAATGTTGGCTTCAGCACCGATATATCGGGCAGGTTTTTCAACATGTGGAAGAATGTTTTGTATTTTTTTCACAATGCACCCAATATGAACTATTGTAAAAAGGTCTCAATACAACTTGCTTATTATTGATTTATTCTATACATGGTCGTTCAAGTTTATGAATAAATCACACTATAATTTAATGGCGGATATTTCCATACATCTGGACGCGGCAAAAGAAACTGATTTTCAACAGTAATCCAGAAAACATCCGGATTTAGCTCTCTTAAGCGACCATCTTCTGGTGGATATGAATGAACTGTTGGTGCATATATTGTTTGAAAAATTCCCACACCACTTTTTCCATACCGATCAATCAGATAATTTTTAGCAAATCTTCGTCTGGAAATATTATTTTCACTGCACAGTCGGTTGATATCATCATCAGACAATTCCATGAGTATTGTTTTAGATACAGCGCCATGAGATATTTTAATTAAACAACGCGATTCACTGCTTCCCGCATATATAGTGGATAAAAAATTGAGGCGATTGAAATATTGTGCAGATACAATGGCAGCTGTTCGTCTACCCCCAGCCATAAAGGGAAGGCCATAGAACTCAAAAAATTTTTTTTGAATATCTTCAGCATAACGATCCCCTTTTTCATATAAATCTTTTGAAATGTAGCGCAAATTTCTGGCCAATTCTTCAGCAGCATCAGCAATGGGCCAATCCACACGCACATGAAAATAGGTCAGACAATACCGACTTTTGTTTTTCAGGGTTGGATCCTGCTCAATTAAAAGCGCATAGTCAACTGGAAGTAACATGGTTAAAAAATCGAAAAAATTGGGGGAATCCATGTATTTCAAAGTGCGATCATAATTAATGGATATTGGAATATTTTTGCTTTGAATGAGATTCTTTTTGTTGACTTTATTATCATTAAAGAATCGAATATATTTTTTATGTTCTGTGGGAATGGAATCTTCAAGAAATATGACAAGACATGAATTCTGAAACTGGTATTCAACATCTGGAATACGCGCCCGAGGTTTCAGCTCTCGTTTTTCAACAAATGGATATTCAATTTGGTTATTTTTAAACTCAAAATAAGAATCTACCAGCGTATATTCCACGAGTTCTGTATGTAAAACATCACACAAAATACGATATATTGATCGTCTGAGTCGGTTTTCCATACTCAACGATTCTTGTTTTAAGCGATGATTCACCATATTATCCTTAATTTACTTTAAAATATTTTTTCTTTTTGACAAATAATCTTTAAAAAAAAATATGCAATAAATATATACAAATTCAAACAGTTCGTCCGATAAGAATATCTATCTGACAAAAATCAATGATTAAGAGCAGCAACAGCGGGTAATGTTTTTCCTTCCATCAGGGTTAAAAATGCACCGCCACCTGTTGAAATATAATCAATTTGATCACTTTTTCCAGCTTGATGCAATGCTGCATCCGTATCCCCACCGCCTACTATGGTGAGTGCAGGTGAATTGGCAACGCAATGAATCATGGATTGCGTTCCATTTTTAAATGCGTCCATTTCAAAAACCCCCATTGGGCCATTCCAGATAATTGTTTGAGAATTTTGAATTGCTTCAGCATACAGGAGGGATGTTGCAGGACCGATATCACCAATCATTTGACCTTGGGGTATTTCTTTTACAGGTACAGTGGAAGTCAATACATCTGGCTGTATATTTGATGCCACAACAGCATCAATGGGAAGATATACGTTGATATTATTCATCACCGAATGCTTTAATAAGGAATGGGCATCCCACAGGCGATCATCTTCAACAAGCGATTTTCCGACATTACAATCCAGGCATTTAAGAAAAGTGTTGGCCATAGCACCGCCAATAATAATTTTATCCACGTGATTTATCATATTCTTTAATGCCGCCAGCTTACTGGAAACTTTCGCACCACCAATAACAGCAGTTAATGGACGTGCCGGATTATTCATTGCTTTTTCAAAATAGTTAAGTTCTTGTTGAAGTAAAAAACCGGCTGCTCGCTGAGATAAATGATTGTTGATAGCTTCAACCGATGCATGGGCTCGATGTGATACTGCAAAGGCATCATTGATATAAACATCACATAATGATGCCAATCCTTTGGCAAACTCATTGTCATTTTGTTTTTCTTCTGCATGAAATCGGAGATTTTCAAGTAACAGGATATTACCTGAATCCATTTTTTCTGTGGCTGCTTGAACTTCTGAACCAATACAATCGGGTGCCATCACAACAGGCTTGTTTAGCAATTTTGATAACTGTTTGGCAACTGGTTCAAGACTAAATTTTGAGTCCGGCCCACCTTTGGGGCGTCCCAAATGAGATGCCAAAATCACTTTTGCATTGTTTTCAAGCGCATGGTTTATTGTTTTTAAGGCACCTTTTATACGAGAGTCATCAGTTATTGTTTTATTTTCATCCATTGGTACATTAAAGTCTACCCGGATGAGGACACGTTTGTCATTTAATTGGATATCTTGCATTTTTTTCATTGTAAAATTCCTTTGCTTTTTTATATGTAGATTTTTTTTTGAATCAAAACATATCTTCTTTAACATCGGCTTGATTCAGATTAGGCCGAATATTTAAAAAATGTCTGACTTTTTGGGGCTTCATCAATTTCAACAAAGTTGAATGAATGAATGATCTCATATGGCATCCATGACATACACCCTATAATGTTCTGCCAATGGGATAAAGTCAAGACATTTTATTTCTCGCAAAAAATTTCAATTTGTTTTCGAACATCAATCAATAAAACACTAGCACGAGAAATTGGAAAATCTGCCCCCATGATTTGTTCATTTTCAATAATTGTCACTTCCCATTTTCCATTTGATGCATCAGGCATGCGAACAGACTTTACAATAGATCGACCTAACATTTCTATTAATTGATAGCTTGAAAAATTATCAGGAAAACATCCATAACTGATTATATTTGGGCCCGGGTTTAGAATCACTGGATTGCAGGTGTCGTTTCCGAGGTTTAAAATAAATGATTGATCAAATTTTACCCAAACAAAGGTATTGGCCGCTAACAAAAAATTATCACCAACAGCCTGCCCATTTTGCCATTTTGCAGTTTGGGTTTCAACAATTGGAATCAGGGATTTATAAAATGTCAGTTGTTCAATACCAGCCTTTTCATACCATAATGCCAGTAGACCAAAAGCGTTTTTTTGGACCTGTGCCATTTCTGCTGTAATTAAAACAGCATTATTGTTGGGGTATACTGCTTGAAAAACTGGCAACTGCGCTTGATATAAGCGAGGATAGTCAAACAAAGCATTGTCTTCCCAAAGCAACGTATTTCCTGATATATATGCATGTTGTTTTTTTGAATTTGAATGTGTCAACCGAATCAAAGCGCTATCTGGCAAGTGTATCATAAATATATTGGTCACTAATGGGCCAAAACTGTTATCTATACCAACAACCCATTCACCATTGATTGATGGCAAGTTTTCATCATATGACGTATCTGTTAAACGTATGGCCACATCTTGGTCCAGATGTCTGGCATAAAACTCTTTCTGCACATGTCGTTTATCTTCCCAAACAATCCACTTATTTGATATCACAGGATGATACTGACTATCTGGATCATTGGTGATTCGGATGATCTGATCGCCGATTAAATCTTTATAATAGATTTCTCCATAGCCTGGATCTCTGAAATCCTGCCAGACAATACGCCCATTATCAATACAGGGGTCCTTTTGATCACTTTGGGTCCGATCAATCATTATTTCCTGGTTGCTCAGCACATTAAATGCTGCAATCTGCCAGATAGAATCATTGGGCTTCACCTGGTAAACAATCCATGGCCAGTCAATTGATGGGCGCGCCTCATCTCTTTCTACTGTTTGTGTGACAGGACTGAACTGGTAAGGCTCTGACAATTTGGCCATAAAAATATCGCGAAGTCCATTTGTTTGATAATCCTCCCAGACAACCCATTTACCATCAGTATCAGGATATTCTTGATTCATACGATTGTCAGTAATGGTTATGGTACTGGGATCATTGATTAAATGTTGGGCAAAAATATCCCAATTTTCATTGCGTTGATCCTGCCAGACTGCCCAATGATTCGCAACACAAAGATTGGTCTGAATGGTTTTCATTTCATCAACCAGCCGAGGTTCTGAGGTGATTCTACCCAGTTGAATTATTTGGACGCCATAGGATTTCTGGCCCAAAACATCAGAAACAGTTAAACGCATTGTATAATAACCTGATGGTAAATCATGCCCTGCATCATTTTTACCATCCCATTGAAATGAAATAAGTGATCCATCAACATGATTCCAGTTTTTCTGAAAAACTTTTTCAAGATGTGAGCAGTCATATTCATCATCAGAAATTATTGGTTCATCAATTGTGGTTTCCGAAATACCTTTAAATATTTCAATGTAAGCCTCTAATGGTATTGTCTGTTGGGACACCTTAAACTGAACATCAATTTGTGAAGGAACAATTGAAACAGTGTCATTATGAACGATCATACTTTGATGACTGATATTAAAATTTTGAATGGTCGGCCCATGGTCAAGTAGTGAAATTTGGATATTTTGTGCATATTCTCTGTTTTCGGCAGCATCTTGAGAATAAAATGATAATTGGTGTTGTCCTGATGCTTGAATTTGAAAAGGGTATGCCGGGCGATAATTGACCTCATCATCCATTTTGAAATAAGTACCTGTAGGGCTAATATCTTCAACAGTAAAATATATCAGCGTTTGGGGTAAAATATAATACACCGCATTGATTTGTTGATACTCACCAGAAAATCGAATTGTTGTTTCTGGTGGTGTATGGTCATCATGACTTTGCGCATAATTGACTTGATACTGATATTGTCCTATATCCAGCAAATCAAATATATGCAGACGCGGCACACGTTCATTGGAAACTTTTTTATATCGTACATCTGTCCAGTAATTATGTTCATTCAGGCGTTTGCCATCAGAACGAACAACAGAATTTATCGCTAGTTTTGCCTGTGCAGGATCATTGACACGCATATACACCCAACCCTCTCGATCGGAATCCACAGTTACACTGGCAGAACTACCATTTCCAATAGCGGATACATGATGCAGTGTATTAACTGGCAGAACAGAGCAGTCAGTTTCGTATAATGTATCGGGTAACTGGTTTTCATCATTGTCAGTATCCGCTAAAAAGTCCAGAAGGTCATCGCGCCCAGCCTGGTCATCAAGAACTTCATGTGCAATAAAATATGCATTCATGTCAGTAATTACTGAAGTTGCCTCTCCGCCCAAGTCTGATTCATGGGTATATGAAGCATTGAATTCAATGAATTCACCCGATAATGAAGTGATCATATCCCAGGCACCTTTTCGACATTTTGAGGGTGAAATATCTCCCAGATTAATAGTTAATGAGGCTTTATCAAGAGGGGCATCATTCACACGCGCACCCAATAATTGAGCAATCAACAACAATCCTTCCTTATTTTCAACAATTTTGGGTTGTTGAGATTCAATCATTACATTTCTGGCTGTACCAAACCCGACATTTCGAACAAGAACGCCAACAATAAATGGGATCGGTTTTTCAACAATATCAAGTGTAAAGGGATTATCGCCATGAACATCGCGGGGTTGAAAATACGTAATTTCCAACTGTGGTTCGGGTCGAACGATAATACTATCTGGAATAACAAGCAAAACTTCCGAGTCAATTTCTTTTCCATAGATTGCTCCTGCAAGATCAGCACCTACGTTGTATTCAATACCTTCTGGTGTCTCTCCACCGGCTTCAATGGTTGGAATAATAAACCATTCCACAATGGCTGTATGCCCGGGAGAAATAATACCTTCACCATCAATCTTGTTGATCCCTGTCAGCTCTGGTTGACGAACGAAAAAGAATGATGAGGCATCGTGTTTTTTATCGTCATTGGATAAAAGGGGATTTTCAAATGACAGCATTGCAGAAAAATTGGTAATTGGCGCATCACCCTCATTATTGGTAATTTCTAATGTCGCTAAAAAACCAACCCGCTCCAATGTAAGTTCTTGAAGAATCTCAATTTTCACTCGAGCGCATAAGCCTTGATATTGTTGTGCAGCGTAAAGGTTTGTCCATATGGTACAAAAAAGGAAAACTATTAATAATTGAATTTTTAAATAATAATTCATTTTATATCCTTTTTGAATGTCTCCTTTGGGTTATTCACATTTTGTCCCTAAAAATCTCTAGATAAAAAGGAATAACGAGTTTATGGTAATTTCCCCAATTTGTACATACGACCATCAAAACCTTAATTCATAAAGCCAATAATTGCATTTACCAATCCAGGAATAGTATATTCATCAGCCTCAACAGACACTTTCAAACCTTTTTCTCTGGCTGTTTTAGATGTTATGGGACCGATTGAGGCAATAACAACCTGCTCTTTGAACTTATCATTGTTAATGCAATCAGGAAAAATACTACAAAAGTTATTGACAGTTGATGAGCTTGTAAATGTTACCATATGAATATCAGCCTCATGAATTCGTGAAATAATTTCAGGATCATGCCCGGTAACAGGAATTGTTTGATATGCAGTGACTTCATCAACAATGGCGCCCATATTTCTTAATGCATCTGGAAGTACAGTTCGGGCTTCTTTTGCACGGGGCAATAAAACACGCTTATCATTCATATTTGTTTTTTCAAATGCCCGAACAACTGATTCAGCGCGGTAAGTATCGGGTAGGATATCGGTTTTTAATCCATAATCCCCTAGTTGACGCGCAGTAACTGGCCCAATTGTGCATAATTTCAGATGCCCTAAGGCACGAACATCTTTTCCCATGGCAAACAACAGATTGAAAAATTGCAGCACACCATTGACACTGGTAAAAACTAACCAGTCATATTCTGATAATTTTTGAATAGCCTGTTTCATGGGTTGATCATCATCAGGGGGAGCGATTTCAATCGTAGGGCATTCAATACATTCTGCGCCAAGTTCGTTCAATTGTTTAACCAAATCACTGGCCTGACGACGTGCGCGGGTGACCACAACAGTTTTGCCAAACAATGGTTTTTGTTCAAACCAATTGAGTTGATCTCTTAACGAGACTACGTCACCCACGACAATTATCGCAGGAGCACGTAATCCAGATTGATGCACAATATCAACAATGGTATTGAGTTGGCCGGTTACAGTTTTTTGTTGTGATGTTGTCCCCCATCGGACCAATGCAACAGGTGTATCTTCAGGTTTACCATATTTCAACAATTGAGCGACAATGCCTGGAAGTTGTTTGACTCCCATATAAAAAACCAATGTGCCGATTCCTTGCGCCAGAGACGGCCAATGAATACTGGATTCTTTTTTTGTTGGATCTTCATGTCCGGTAACAAAAGCCAGGGTTGATGTCATTTTTCGGTGCGTTAAAGGGATACCTGCATACGCTGGTGCAGCGATACCCGAGGTTATTCCTGGTATGACTTCAAAAGGAATATTATTCATTTTTAAAATTTCTGCTTCCTCACCACCTCTACCAAAAATATAGGGATCCCCCCCTTTCAATCGACATACAGTTTGCCCTTCAAGGGCCTTATCTACAATGAGTTGATTAATCTGTTCCTGCTTCATGGTATGATCGCCGCCTTTTTTTCCAACGTATATCTGTTCTGCCTGTTGCGATGCAATTGAAAGCAAGGCTGGTGATGCCAGATAATCATAAATAATCACATCACAGTGCTCCAAACATTCTACAGCCTTGCATGTTATCAAGCCAGGATCTCCAGGACCAGCGCCAATTAAAAAAACTTTTCCTGTCATTATATTTCCTTATGTTATGATCATCCAACTTAGGTTTTTCATGACATATTTATTGCCCTTAAAGGGCATAATTTATAAGCCGACTTTTATTTTTCCCCTTTTCGGTCAATAAATATGCCATGAAAAACCTAAATTGGACGATCATATGCAAACTATACTAAAAAATTGATCATCGAAAGATATTTATTGCTGATAATCAACAATATGAGCCAATATATCTTTTGCCCCTTGTTCAAGTAACTTTTTTGCCAAGGTCTGTCCCAATGAAATAGCCTGATCAGTGTGACCTGATATTTCGTGTCTTAACAGAGGCTGGCCACTTAAGCCTGCAACCATACCAGTTATAGAAAGGGTTTGATTATTGACAGTGGCATATGCCGCAATAGGAACCTGACAACCGCCTTCCAACTGATGTAAAAAAGCACGTTCGGCTTTCACAGCCACATGTGTTTCAAAATCATCAAGTTGATCCATGGCTTGTTTCATCAAAGGATCATCCTGTCTCATTTCAATGCCAAGAGCTCCCTGTCCCACTGCTGGAAGAATCAAATTTGTATCAAAATATGAAGTGATACGCTCTTTTAAGCCCAAACGAATGACACCCGCTGCTGCTAAAATAATGGCATCCAGATTCTCGGTATTCAGTTTTTTCATGCGCGTATCCAAATTTCCGCGTAAAGGAACAATTTGTAATTCCGGATATGCATGTAATAATTGAGACGATCGCCTTAAACTGCTCGTACCAATTCGAGCTGTTTTTGGCATACTGTTCAAATCAAGTCCATTTTTAGAGATTAAAACATCCTGGGGATTTTCACGTTGCGTAATTGCGCCCAGGCATAATCCAAGTGGAATTTCTGATGGCATATCTTTCATACTGTGAACAGCAAGGTCAATTTCTTTGTTCAGTAGGGCTGTTTCAATTTCCTTGACAAATAATCCTTTGCCACCTATTTTGGCCAGTGGTACATCAAGAATCTTATCTCCTTTTGTTTTTATTATTTGAAGATGAACGTGTGAATCGGGATAGATATTTTGCAATTGAGCCTGAACCCATTTGGCCTGCCATAAAGCCAATGCACTACCTCTGGTGCCAATTTTTATTTGTGTTTTCATTTAAACTCCACATGTACTGCAACTGGTTGATGTACAAGATGCACAAGCGTTTGTTCCGGCAGATGTGCTCACAGTTTCACCACCGCTACCTTTACTGACAAAACCACAGACAGATAGCTGGCGTCGGACATCATTTGTTTGACAATCCGGACAAAAAGGTTTGTCACTGGACATAATTAATTGTTCAAAACTATTATTGCATTGATTACAATGAAATTCATATATTGGCATAGTTATTGATCCTTTTGTGTTGAAAATTTTTTCTTTACAGTTCTTCAAAAAAATGAAATAAAAGTTACTTTAAAGATTTGTTATCAAATAGAAGAGATATATTTTAGTATAAATGGGTTTTAAATGCAATCAAAAATCAAAAAAGATATGAATACAGCGGATCAAACATCGCCTTCACATCCAACATTTCATGAAAAACCCGGGATGATTTATGGTGGATTCTGGATTCGTTTTTGCGCCAAAATGTTGGATTGGATTATCTGTAGCATATTGATTGCAGTACTCCCCCTATCAAATTTGGAAAACTCGGATGTTATTATTGTTTCCAATCATTCAAACTTATTTTCATTTATGATGATCCAATGGCTGATTCCAGCATTGTATACGACTATTTTTTTAGTCAATTACCAGGCCACGCCTGGTAAAATGGCCTTTTCACTAAAAGTAATACCTGCAAATCAAAAGGATCTTAATTATGGCATCGCTCTGGCACGTTTTTTTTGTGAAATGTTAAGTGCATTCTTTTTGTTTATCGGGTATATTCTTGCAATATTTGATATCAAAAAACGCACCTTACATGATCGCATATGTAAAACATATGTTGTTCAGACCACACAAGTGGTGTATCATGATTCCACTCATTTGGATCATAGTGAAGCAGTGGTAAATCATTTTCATACAGAACCACATATTCAGTACAATAATATTTATGGTATCCATACTTTACTTTTTTGTATCATGATTTTGGAATCCTTATTTTCAGCAGCATATTGTTTTATGGAAGATCCATTATTTCGAATGGTGACCTGGATATTGAATTGTTTGATTGGCCTTTTTCTTATGATCGCTCTTTTCAAACAAAGATATCCCAATTTTTCATCATCCATTCGAAAAGCAACCTGGATAATATGTTTGTATTATTGTGTGATAACACCCATAATTTATTTTGTAATTTTTCTAATAGGAATTGAACATTTTTTGCATAATATGCCATTGGTCATGGATGATCCCATTATATTTATGATGCAATTCATTCTGTCGATAACAAACTTTTTTGTTCTGTTTTCCTGGCCACAGCTGTTAATTTCTGTTATATTTATTCCATGTACCCTGGTACTTGGAGTTTGGGGAATTATTCTTGTATCGGCACAAAAATCAAGCAGTTCATCATAAATATAAATATTCATCATTGGAATATTTCAATAATTAAAAATAATTGGAGGAAAATATGAAACAAAAAATTATATTTATTGTGAGTCTATTTATCGTTTTTTATAGTGTTTCAGCCATTGCTGAAAACATTAGGCTCAAAGCAGACTGTCGTCAACGTCCCCCTGAAATGATGTATGATAAAAAAACAAGAACATGTTCGGGCCCCTTGATTGATATTCTTAATCTTGCAGTGAAAGATGTGGGTGCAAAGATTAAGTGGGCTCGACGTCCTTTTCAAAAAAGCTATACGCTTTTGCAACGTGGAAGAATTGATATCTTACCCCGTGTCATAAAGACGAAGGAGCGCCTGGAAGATGTCAAATATTTCTCAGCCATTGGATATCAAGTAAAAAATATTCTCTTTGCTGTAAAAAAAGGGCATGAAAACGATATTCAAAAATTCCAAGATCTTAAAAAATATCGTATCTGCACCAAAAGAGGTACTGCCTATTTTGATCAATATAACGATGATACAAGCATAAACAAAGTGAATTCTATTGACGATTCTGATTTAACGCGAAAATTTTTGCGCAGTAGATGTGATGCTGCGATTATTTTGGATATCAAAGCATTTGAAAAAGTAATGAAATCCATGAAATCTGATGATTATGCCTATGCAAAATATCAATATGAAAACAAAATTGGCAACCATTTTGCAATGTCATTAAAATCAAAGCACATTCAATTGTTTGACAAAATTGACAATACGCTCAAAAAAATATGTGATTCAGGTAAGATAAATGAAATATATCAAAAGTATAATATTGCCCCGCCGTTGACTGATAAGTTAACGAAATGAGGAAATTATGTCTGGTTTAAATACCAAAAAAAAAATATTAATTGTCGATGATACCCCTGTAAATATCAGGGTTCTTGTAGAAGCTCTAAAAGATGATTACAAATTATCCATTGCGACCAATGGTAAAGTCGCATTAAATTATGCGATGGCAGACCAGCCTCCAGATCTAGTATTATTAGATATTATGATGCCAGAGCTGGATGGATACGAAGTCTGTAAGCGCCTTAAAGAGCAAGAAAAAACCAAAGAAATTCCAATTATATTTATCACAGCCATGAGTCAAGAACAAAATGAAACACAAGGCCTTGAAATGGGAGCTGTGGATTATATTGTTAAACCGATCAATCAGAAAATTGTTCAGGCACGTGTTCGGACGCATCTTGAGCTGAAAAAACATCGAGATCATCTATCAGAATTGGTGCAAGAAAAAACAGCCGAAATTCTTGAATCTAAACTGGATATCATCAATCGCCTGGCACGTGCAGCAGAGTATCGGGACAATGAAACCGGTATGCATGTTATTCGCATGAGTCATTATACTTCCATTCTTTCAAAAGCGGCTGGCCTGGATGATGTTGCCTGTGAACAAATTTTTCATGCTGCCTCCATGCACGATGTTGGAAAAATTGGCATTCCTGATAAAATCTTGCTAAAACCAGCACGTTTGACTGATGGTGAATTTGCACACATGAAATCTCATACCATCATTGGTGGAAGGCTTCTTGAAGGTGGTAATTCCGATTTGCTCCGCATGGCATATGATATTGCCATGTCCCATCATGAAAAATGGAATGGTACAGGTTATCCAAAAGGTCTATCAGGGGAAGATATTCCCATTGAAGGTCGTATTTCAGCAGTGTGTGATGTGTTTGACGCGTTGACATCAGAGCGCCCCTATAAAAAAGAATGGCCTTTACAGGATGCCATTGATGAAATTGTTGGACAAAAAGGCGCTCATTTTGAACCCCGACTGGTTGACCTTTTTGTTAAAAATCTGGATGAAATACTGGTTGTTAAAAAACAATTTGCAGATTTTTGATTCATAAACAGAGCAATATTTTTGAAAGCATCAACAATGGGTTTGTTTTTTAATTCAGCTCACAATGACAATTCAATTTCTTCGCTTTTTTGTGAATCCGCCCTAAGCAAATTATTCTATATCAACCACAAATGAAGCCTTATAAAATCTATGGTCTTATGCGTAAGAATCCATATGATTTTTCTTTTTCCTGCATCAATATGGGCAATACCACTCATTCCTGGCCGCCACCAATTTTGGGGCGTACCTTCCAATATCGCTCTAATTTCAAAAATATTTTCTTTTTCCTTGATACTGGCAGTATAACTTATTTGATAGATTTGAATGGGAAATTTAACTTCTGGTCTGCTGAGAAATGCTATTTCTCCAGTACTGCCTGATTTTATTTCATGGATATCTTCTTCATTGACATCAAGCTGCACATAATAGTCGCCTAACTCAGCAATTTTGTAAATTACATCACCTTCACGCACAGGGGCGCCAAGAAGTTTTTGTCTTTCACCTTGAACAACTATTCCGGCAAAAGGAGCTTTTACCTTAGCCTGTTCAAGAAAATTTAAAACGCGCTGTAATTCTAGATTGGATCGCTGTAAACGCGCCTGGGCAATTCTCATGTCTGCCAGATGGTCCTGGGAGCGCGCTTTTTCTTCAGCCCGGGCGAATTGATGAATATCTGCTACAATTTCAGCTTCTTTTAAACGAAGGTCTCTGCTATCCAATTCCAGTAAAAGATCTCCTTTTTTTACAATGTCGCCAATTTGAGCATTTACTGTGCTGATATAGCCATTATATGGCGCTGATACATAAGCCAATTTTTCTGTTTTTAAAATGCAGGGGGCCTTAATATAATATTCTTTTTGACCAAATATTGCATACACGATCAAGGCAGTACAAATTAGTCCAATTAACTTGGCAAAAGTATGTTCAAAACCAAACACCTTTGATAGTTTATTCCTGATCCACCCAGCAAATCTCGCACCAAACCACCGATCATTTTGTTTAAGATCAAAAAGACGCCGGATGACCAGATCACATACCATTCGCAGTCCACGTATTTCTAAAGTAGTAAAAGCTGTTGATCTTTCACAAGAGAGCACAGCGACTGCATCTTCATCTATTCTTAAAGGAATAGAAACAATATGCTCTACACCATACTTTCGAACATAACTTTCATGCGCCCTGATAACTGCTTTCCATTGTTCATCTGGCAATGGAAAAACAATTTCTTCGTTCTGGTCAAGGGCTTCTTCCATAGCAGACTCTAAGTCCTGTACAGCGCCCATTTTGGGTTCAAATTTTTCAATATGGCTCATTCCCTGGATTCGGATGTATCGTCCTTCAAGCCAGCCCAATGTTATTCTTGAAGATTGTAGCGAAACAGCCAATTCATTGCATAATATCATCACTGCCGATAAAAACCGATCTTCTTCGTTCAGAAGAAGCATCAGGCTTAATGTCTGATCAAATAAATCAATTGTTTGCTTTAAGTGTTTTGTTTCGATTTCAGCAGATGTTGTCATATTTTTTCCCAGGTTTCTTTAAATATTGTCCATTGTTTACCATTTTTCAACAATAGAAGCGTCTTTTTTCCGGTATCCTGATAACCTGTGCTATCACTGTATATTTGTATAAATTGGACTTGAAAAAATTTTCCTTTTTTGTGAACGTCAATGTCTTTAAACTGGATATCAGTTGGCTTGGCCCTTTTCCATACCTGTGCTTTTTGTTCGCGGATATTATCCCTGCCTTTTATTGTTCCCTGTTCTGCTGATAATTCATAACAAAAGGAATAAGTATCAATATTTTGTTGAATCCAGGCACTGCGCCATTGTTCAAGCCAATCCTTAATCGCCTGGGTTTCAACTATTTTAACATCCTTATCAATAATGCCCTTTGCTGTATTACGCTCAACATGTTGAACTTTTGCGAAAAGGGCGGGGTCAGGATTAAGAATCATCGTACCAGATACACCAGGACGAATGAATAATGATTGATTGTTAAACTGAGCCTTTACTTTTAAAAGTCCACTGGCTTGATCAACCACTGGAGAAACAAAAACAATTTCGCCAATTTTATCTACAGTGCTTTTACCTGCCTGAATTTTTAGCAAAACTTTTTTTCCAAAAACAACATTTTTTGCATATCGTTCTTCAATATTACATTTAAAGTGACATATTACCGGATTTACCAATTCAACTAATTTTTCATTTGCCTTGCATCTTTCGCCTTCATGTATGTAAATATTTGTAATGATTGCTTTCATAGAAGCGTATAAGATTCGTTTATCAAGCTGTTCTTTTACCAGATTATATTGAATTTGTTCTTGTTTTTCCTTTGTTTCAAGTTCAATTCTTTTAAAATGGCTCTGGTCGTATCGATTTTTTAATCTTGTCAATTCATCCTTACTGACTGAACGATTTTTTTCAAAAATCTTTTTTGATGAGTTATACAACTCTAAAAGGTTTTTTTCCTCAACTTTTGCAGCATCAAGGGCAGCTTTACTCATCCAAATATTATACTGCAAGGATAGTTTAAGTTCCTGTTCATGTTGGTCCAATTTAATAATCGGATCTCCTTTTTCTACCCAATCCCCCTCCTTAAAAAGAATACTTTTTACAGTACCTTCAACATTAGAACTTAAAATAGCTCTATGAACAGGTTCTGTTACTCCCTTTATGGAATATGATTGTTCTTCAGTATTTTGCGTTTTTGCTGGAAGTGCAGTAAAAAAAACGACTGAGGTCGTTATTAACAATAAAACATATATTCTAAATAAAATATTCATTTTTAATATCCTGATTTTTTATTTATATTTGCAGGGGAAAACATAAGGTTTCGCCTCTATACAGAAATGCGAGAAAACTTATGAAAATTGAATATCAGAACCAGTAAAAAACAGTGCCTCTGATAGCCATTTATCATTTTTCAATACATTTCTACGTTTATAATAAGCCTGTCTTTCAGCAATTTTTTGGGAATAACTATATAAAATTTTACCAATAAATCTTATTTTTTGTCCAGTATAAACAGATGGAATGTTTAATCCTTTTTGTATGAATTGGGGAACAAAACGTCGAATTAATTCATCTTCCATACATAAAAATGCTTGAGCACTTCCGGCATTTCCTTGACGCGCGCTGCGACCAAAGAGCTGCCTGTCAATTCTGGCAGATTCGTGTCGTTCAGTCGCAATAACATGAAGTCCACCAAGTGCTTCGACACCAGGGCCCAACTTTATATCTGTACCACGACCAGCCATGTTCGTCGCAATAGTAATTTTTCCTTTTTCTCCGGCTTGTGAGACAATACGTGCTTCTTCTTTATGCCTGACAGCATTAATTATGCGGCAATCAAGACCTGTCTTTCTTATGTATTCTGATAACAGCTCACTTGTTTCAACATTACGCGTTCCTACCAGAATAGGTCTGCCAGATTGATTTATATTGATAATTTCTTGAATCACTTTGCTTATTTTTGCACTTGTTGTGGAAAATATCTGATCTGGCAATTGCTTTCTAATACAAGGTCTGTTGGTTGGAATTGAAATAACCGGTAATTTATAAATCTGCCAGAATTCTCCAGTGGCTTCTTTTGCTGTACCTGTCATGCCTGATAATTTTGGAAAAAAACGAAAAAAACGTTGAAAACTAAGTCTGGCAAGCGTAACCATAGGGTCAGTTAATTCAAGTCCTTCCTTTGCTTCGACAGCCTGATGTATGCCATGACTCCATTTTCGATTTGGCATGAGTCGACCAGTGAATTCATCCACAATGACAACTTTTTTTTCCTGAATTACATAATGCCTGTCACGTTGAAAAAATTCTTTTGCCTGTAAACAAAGAAGGATAATTTCCTCTTGACGAAAAGTCCCTTGCCAAATTCCTGGAAATTGTTTAGATGCATTTTTGATTCGTTTTTTACCTTTGGATGTCAGTCGAATTTCCTTATTTTTCAATTCAAAGGTGTAATGAATACCCTGCTCAATTTCAGTAATAATCCTTTGGGCTATTTTGATGGCCTGGCTCAATCCTTTGTTTTGTACGGGTTTAGATATAATCAAAGGGGTAACAGCCTCATCAATGAGAACGCTGTCTGCTTCATCCACTATTGCTGTTCCAAGACCACGCATTACGAGTTCATCATTGTGATTGGTACTATTTGATTTAAATGCTTTGATCAATCGAAGACCAGGATGATGACAGGCCCCAAGTTTGATGCGATCACGAAGAAAATCTGCCAGGATTTCTTTGCTGGTGGTATAAACAATATCATTGGAATAACGATACAACCGCTCCTGTTGTGAAGTTTCACCAGTAACGCTTGCCACACTTAGGTGACAAAAATTGTAAAAAGGAGTATGTATTGTTGAATCCCTGTCAGCCAGATAGTCGTTTGCTGTTATTATATGGCATGGCTTTCCACTCCAACCTGCAATCGTCGCTGCCAGAGCGGCTGTTAATGACTTACCTTCACCAGTTGCCATTTCTGCCAGAAAACCATGTAGTAAAGCCATACTTCCCATTATCTGCACAGGAAATGGCCGCAGCCCGAGACATCTATCAGCGGCTTCTACCAGGTATGATAATGCATTGTACTGAATCTCATAATCGTTTTGTTTGGAACATCGCAATGAAGATCGAAATGATTCAAATTTGTTGCCAAGTTCATTATCTGTCATCCCTCGAAGTTTTTCTGATGCATCAACAATAATCATTGCTTTCTTTAATAACGCCTTCTCCGAACGAATATAACGACAAAAACTCCCATAAGCCCCATATACAAAACGATCCAATCCCTGATGAAGGTTTGAAGCATTTTTCATTGATGTTTGATAGTATTCCTTACAAATAGTGTTTTGTTGAATATTCATCATAATTATAATTGATATCTTTTCTGAAATAATTGTTTTGTGCTTCTATATAACTGAAAGCAAATAGGTTTTGGCGGAAAGCCCATTTTAATTCGACCTGAACGACCATGGAATAATAACACATCTTTATTTTTTTCAAGTTTGGCAATGATCAAAAAAAATGGTTCCTGAGTCAAAAGCCCTGTATTGTCTTTCATGGAAGTCGCAATTTGCCCGCCGCCAGTCCATCCAATGGCCATGGATGGCAATTTGGATTGCTCAAATGGAATAACCTGGTAGTGTTTTACAGATAATTCATGTTGGGCCTGTCCTTTTATTCTGACATCTATCGTTTGAACCTTACCATGGAAAAGACGTGCAGCATCTTTCTGAGAAACTGCAGCTGAAAAGAGAAATTCTGATAGATCAATCACATCACCAAGATAATCACCCCGATCAATCCACCTGCCAATTAAACGCGCATCCTCAGAAGGTTGCCAGATACCGGAATGTCTGGATTTAATAAACAAGGCATCCTTGCGGCCTTTTAAATCCATAATATCTTTATCAATTTTTTCCAGACGTTTGATCAGAGGTGGCAGATCAACAACTTTTACATTCCTTGCCTGTTTGATCATAATCAATGTTTCTTTGCGCTGAAGTTCTGTACTTGCCAGTTCATATTCAATATCCTTGCTATTTAGCTTGAGCAGCATATCTCCAGAATTCACAAAAGTCCCTGCTGGAACCAGTAATTTATCAACATAACCAGGATTGTCGCTAAATATTTTTTGAAATCGCCTTGCTTCAATAATACCCGGTGCTTGAATACTGTCATTTATGGGAATAAACAATAGTAAACTAACAATAAAAGCCAAGAAAAGACTACTAATTGTCAACACTCTTACTCTGTTTCGATAAAATTTCGGACTTGAAATCAGGTAGGTAAAAAAGCGAAAGATTGGAACTATTAGCCAGGAAATAATTCCAATCAAAGCCATTAGCAATCCCAAAAGCAAGAATTTATCTGCAATAAACAGAATGATTCCGGCAAAAATAATAATTCTGTAAATAAAACTTAATACCCCAAAAATAAGCAAACTAATCGACTCGTTAACGCCCTGAACAGGACTATATATGTCATGACATCCAAAAGCATATTTTTCCATTAGATAACGCAAATAATCTTTTGATCGGGTATGCAGATTTGGAATATCTAAAAGATCAGAAAGGATATAATATCCATCAAACCGAAGAAGGGGATTTGCGTTAAACAAAAAGGTAGAAACAGAGGCAATAAACATAATATTATAAAGCAGGCTGTGCAAGAGCCCCTGACCAGTATTTGCCCACGCTATAACAGCCAGCGCTGCAAAAAAGATTTCTATCAATATTCCTGCAGCGCCCACTAACATTCTGTGCCAGCGACTACGAAACGTCCAGCTTGAAGTGGCATCCATATAGGGCAATGGCGTAAAGATCAGGAGCATGACCCCCAGGGTATGGACTTCTCCACCAAATCGCCTGCAAACAACAGCATGTGATATTTCATGAAAGGCTTTAATGATTACAAGCGCAGCATACAAAAGAAAAAAATTGCCAGGCGCCAGTATACCCTGCATCTGGTTGAAAGCTTCTGACCAGTTATCAATAAATACTTTGCCAGCGGCACCAACAACGACCAACCATACAATTGCACCTAGCGGACTGACAATAAACAGCCAGAGAGGTTGAAGGCTTTTAAGAAGCCTGTCAGGATCAAACAGAGGCAGGCGCATAAATAGAATACTCATTAATTTAGACTGAAGTTCTTTTTGCTTTCGCCGAGTGTAACGTTCAAAAAATTTAGTTGTGTCTGGGCGTGAATGAAAATAAAGAAGATTGGCATTGTAAAGCTGAATAAGGAGTTGAATGACATCTTCCTGACCAGGTGCACTATCAGGTGCACGTTTAATACATTCTTCCCAAACACTTTCTACTGTTTTTTTGGGGCCAAGTCTTGCAACAAAATCATAGGCATCAGGACTGAGTTTAAAAAATTGATTATTAAATGGATTATTTAGAACATAATACTCCTGTCCTCTAAAATACTGCTTTCTTACCTCAACAGTAGGAAAGAGGCTGATTCTATAACTGGCAACTTTATGCCAGGATTCACTGAATGTCCTTTTTGTATCTGCCATTGATCCAATTATTTACTTCTTTGGGTACGCAATTCCACCAGACGATTAATTTGAGTCAATGAAGTTAAATGACTGTAAATGGCTTGTAAATAATTATTTTTGCGAAATTCTAGGAAATCAGCATCAGAAAGATTGTTCAATTTTTCTTCGTGGATCGCATACGCACCAGTCAATCGTTTAACAGCCTGAGCTTCTCTGACATGCATATTTAATGGGGTAAACATGTACTTCTCTTTCAGTGTTTTACAAAAATTGGCTGTAACCATTTCCATCTGTTGAAGACCTGACAGATATTGTTTAACCTGTTCCATGACAGGTGCAATTGTTCCATCATCATTAAATAATGGCTGCCCCTCTTCCTCATTCAAAGCACTGCTGGCTTCATCAATGCAGATCGTGAACTGATCTTCATTTGGAGTTCTTGCAAGGGCAAATGGATACCGACGAATAATGGCAGGGATATAAGGTGCTTTCCAGGCACCCTCATTGTCAATAAACAAATTGACTTGAGGGTCTAATCCAAGCAATGCCATGGGCCGAAATATTGCTTGTTCTGGATCTTCCAAAAAAACAATGGGATAGACAGATGCCGCGTTAAGAAATTCATGCATCATGACTGAAACCATATGTATTTCTGATGCAAATGCAAATGTCTCAATGGGTCTGATCTTTTTATTTTGATGTGCATCCTTTGTTACTGGTACAAAATTTTGAGTCATTATTGACTTTCCTCCTTTGTTTAAGTTTTTTTGAATAGTTTGTACTGGACTTTTTTTATCATTTCAAAAAACATTATGAATAATGATCGTCCAACTTTTATTTTTCCTGGCATAATTATTGCCTTTAAGGGAACATAATGCCCTTCATTCAATTCATTAGATCAGGGCGTATTCCCAAAAAATCGAACATTTTTTTTTAGCCCTGAAAGGGCATAACATAAAAGCCCAGGGTAACGCCCATAGCCGTCAGGCTAAGGCAAACTCGCTCCGGTGATCGTTCCCAGGCTCTGCCTGGGAACGTGTTCTTGGCGGCTCTGCCGCCTGTTCAGTTCGTAGGTGGCAGAGCCACCTCGGAAAACGTTCCCAGGCAGAGCCTGGGAACGATCACTGGAGCGAGTTTGCCTTAGCCTG
>Ga0272440_1000365_pt1 | contig 38566 bp, 24 predicted proteins | sample SSMMMBAug17_FD_192440 | JGI IMG/M metagenome (GOLD analysis project Ga0272440, IMG submission 192440) | Marine sediment archaeal communities from Little Sippewissett salt marsh, Falmouth, MA, United States - SSM-MMB-Aug17 | ecosystem: Environmental > Aquatic > Marine > Wetlands > Sediment ...
AAAGCCTGTTTGATATTTGCTTCAAGTACAGTCCCGCTTGCTAACGCGCGCGGCTCAGATTAAAAGCTGCCGAAAATTTCAGAGCCGCGCGCGTTAGCAAGCGGCATTGCACTTGAACCAATATAAAGCAGGATTTTGTTTTTCCGATACATTTAAATTATTGAAGAAAAAAGAATCAAAAGGATTGTGGAAAAATAATGAATAATTAAGATGCGACCCCCTTTTTTGAGAGGTAAAGAATTTAATTTTTAAGGGAACCAAAAATGATGAAGAGAATTTTTTCCTAAGACTTGATAAAAAAGGCGGGGACGACGAGACTCGAACTCGCGACCTCCGGCGTGACAGGCCGGCGCTCTAACCAAACTGAGCTACGCCCCCAAATAAAATGTTTAAAAAATTGTCTGGGCTGAATATAGGCGGAACAGGGCTTGAACCTGTGACCCCCGGCTTGTAAGGCCGATGCTCTCCCAACTGAGCTACCCGCCCAAGCGATTATTTAAACAATATATCAACGAATTTATTATTCGTCAAGTAATTATTTCATTTTTTTATTTTTATTTTTTATTAAAATATTTAATCCAGCTTAAACCGCATCAATGAACAGGTGAAAGCTGCACTAAAAGCAAAAAAAATGCTTTGTTGAAATTACATACAGAATACCACCCAGACAATAATTAATAGCTTGCCGCAAAATTCATAAACTTTGGTTAAGAATGAAATACAATCAATATATATATTTGAAATGAAAAGATCTTTTGAGTCAATAATAAAAAAAAATTTATCAATATAATCATTATGGTATGAATTTTGCGCAAGCTATTATGACAATCAATCCATAACCTTTTTAAGAAAGTAGAGGACAATTATGCAATTGGTTAACAAACCAGATAACTTTTGCACAATTAAAAGTTCTGATATATCTCGATCCAGGGAACTTGCAGCTTATGCCATGTTAATGCTTCACAAAGATGCCACTCGTGCCTTTCGCTTGGCAGAGGCATCTTTGAATATTGATCCCAATTTGATGGCTATTCAAGCCCTTGATATGGCCTTAGAATATTCTCTTCATAATGCCCTCTATCATAATTCTGTTATTCACTGCTTGTGTTATTCTCATGATGGCCGGTATATTGCTTCAGGAACCGACGATCATAATGCCTATATCTGGGATGTTAAAACTGCTCGTTCTATTCAAGTATTAAAAGGTCATAAGGAATATGTGCATCAGGTTGCATTTTCTCCCAATGATGAATTCATTTTGACAGCATCTTTTGATGGCACAGCAAAGTTATGGCGGATACGCTCAGGACAATGTATCAAAACCTTTAGTGGACACCAAAGTTATATCACTTCAAGTAAGTTTTCCCCTGGCGGTGAATATGTGGTCACAACATCTGGAGATCATTCCGCGCGCGTATGGTTGGTTTGCAGTGGTGATCTTGTTTGTACAGTATATCACAATGATAGAGTTGAAAGCGCTGAATTTTCACCAAACAATCAATCCTTTGTTACCGCTTCATATGATCGGACAGCATCATTATGGGATGTCATAACTGGTAAACAGATTCATCAATTAAGCGGCCATCAACAAGTAATTCTATCTACCTGTTTCTCGCCCAATGGTGAATATATTTTAACAGCATCAAAAGATTGCACTGCTATTGTTTGGAATGCCCAACTGGGAACGATTGAATATGTACTTGAAGGCCATAAACGTTCAGTTAATAAAGCAATTTTTTCTTTTGATAACACACAAGTGGCATCAATTTCAAGCGATCATACTGCGCGCTTATGGGATATGACAACCGGGAAAAATATCGTGATTTTCAATGGTCACGATGATCAATTAACCGATATTGTTTTCTCAAAAGATAATGACTACATTGCAACATCATCATGGGATATGACCATTCGGGTATGGCATATAAAAACCGGGCAATTGTCAAATGTGTTAAGGGGTCATGAAGATTGGGTCGAACAGATTTTTTTTTCAAACAATGGCAAAAATATAGCTTCAGCATCAACAGATCGAACGATCAGAATATGGGAACTGACACCTGGAAAGTATTTGCAGACATTCGACCATTCCAATTGTCCAGTGTGTTGGGCTGAGTTTTTTCCTGATGGTCGTCATGTCTTGACACTTGCGAATGATGATCAGGCTCGAATATTTGAAACTCGAACTGGAAAACTACTTCACTCCTTTGACTATAGCGGGCATTATAAATATTTTGCTTTCTGTCCCAATGGCAAAAGTTATATATATGCTGTTGATAGTGACATTTCATATGTGTGCGATGTTGAGACCGGAGATACCAAATTTGCACTTGAAGGTCATAATGAACATGTTTTATGCGGCTCATTTTCTAAGGATAATCAATATATTGTAACAGGAGCAGCAGATTATACAGCCCGAATGTGGAATGCTGATAATGGGAAGCCGCTGTATCAGTTTAAAGGACATAAGGATAGTATCAATGCAGTGGCTTTTTCCAAGAAAGGTAAGTATCTCGTAACAGCTGGCGGGTCCTCATTTATATCAAAAGATAACACAGCTTTTGTGTGGGATCTGGCTTCACGAAAATTACTGCATACTTTGTCAGGTCATAATTTGTCTATACAGGAAGTATGGTTTGTTCAAAATGATCAAACAATCGTAACCTCAGACGCATCAATGATACGTTATTGGGATGTTCATTCCGGTGAACAAAAACACATTCATAACATTGGTTGTTGTCGATATAAACAACAATTATCGGTTTCGCCTGATGGTAATTTATATTTAGCAACTGCTGGAGACAATAAAATGGAATTGGTGAATGTCAATACAGGTAAGACACGCCATGTTCTAAAAGGGCATGAAGGACAAATCAATAACGCCATATTTTCTAAAGATGGAAAGCTGGTTGCAAGCGCTTCGAAAGATCGAACAGTACGTGTTTGGGATGTCTTGTTTGGAAAACAATTACATTGTTTCAAAAGACATGGCCAGGCTGTTAATAGCGTTGTTTTCGCGCCCAATTGTCGTTACTTGATTACAACTTCGAATGATGGATTTGCCAGAATGTGGCCTGCCAATTATAAAGTCATGCAACAAGCCATTAATCGATATAAAAAACGAGGTCATGTCCGACAACTTACCCATGAAGAAGAATGTGAATTCTTGGAAAGCACCAATACCTCCTATTCTTTTTTATGATCATTTTACCTTTATAAATGGTCTCGTATATACTGACCGCCTCATTGACAAAAGCACCATAATCCCAGTCTTTTAGTGTTTGTGTTACCAAAATAAAATTGCTGGACAGTTGTCAATTATCAAACTTCATGCTATAAATCCATAATTTGGGAGCTTAGGAAAAATATCTTTTTACAATCCGACAAGTCAGAAAAGTCTGACAAATCTGAGTTGTCGGACTGACGAAAAGGGGTTTTTCAAAGATTTCCTAATATATTAAAAGACAACAAATCATCCAACAGACAATTTCAAAAATGGAGAATTTATGAAAGTATATATATGTATTTGTTTTATAATGTTAGCCAATCTGGCTTTTGCAGATCAAACCTTTCCACCAGAAAAATGGAAAGCACAACCCAATCCAATTGCCAACCCTGATGCACGAAAAGGAGGCCAACTGTCGATATTTGCCGGACAAAATCCAAAAAGCCTTAATTATTATCTGGATAATAATTCCTTTACATCAGAATTTTTTGGCGCACTATATGAAACGCTCATTGATATGAACCCTATGACATTGCAGTACGAACCTAAACTTGCAGAAAAATGGACAATCTCTGATAATAAAAAAATATTCACTTTTTTTTTAAATCCCCAAGCACGCTGGAGTGATGGTCACCCCATTACAGCGCATGATGTCAAATGGACATATGATGCTATTATCAATCCTAAAAATATGACAGGTGTCCACAAACTTTCATTGGAACGTTTTACCACGCCTGAAATTCTGGATAATCGAACCATTCGGTTTACTGCCAAAGAAGTACATTGGATGAATTTAAGCGCTGTTGGGGGATTTCAAATTTTACCCAAACATGTGTTTGAAACAGAAAATTTTAATCAAATCAATTTTTCTTTTCCGGTGGTGTCAGGTTCTTACCAACTCGACAAGATTGTTGAGGGGCGATATGTTGCCCTTAAACGACGTAAAGACTGGTGGGCTCAAGATGACATTCGATATCGCGGCATGGGAAATTTCGATATTCTCAAGTTTGTTTTTTTTGCAGATCGTGAAAATGCATTTGAAGCGTTTAAAAAAGGCCATATTGATTTATTTCCTATATACACTGCGAGGCTATGGATCAACGAAACACAGGGCAGTAAGTTTGATAAAAACTGGATTATTCGTCAAAAAATATATAATCACCGCCCCATTGGTTTCCAGGGATTTGCCATGAATATGCGCAATCCACCGCTGGATGACATTCGGGTACGAAAAGCATTGTATTGTTTAATTGATCGTGAAAAAATGAACAAAACCCTGATGTATAATCAATATTTTTTGCATAAGTCTTATTATGAGGATTTATATGATTCCAAACATCCAAATATCAATAAGCGAACACTTTTTGATAAAAAAACTGCCAGAAAGCTATTAAAAGATGCTGGCTGGAAAGTTAATCCGAAATCAGGAATGCTTGAAAAAAACAATCAACCATTGGTAATTACTTTTTTAACCCGATCGTCTTCATCCCACAAATTTTTAGCTATCTATGAAGAAGATTTAAAAGATGTGGGGATTGACCTAAAAATTGAAAATAAAGATTGGGCTGCATGGGCAAAAGACATGGATACATTCAACTATCAAATGACATGGGCTGCATGGGGGGCAGGATTGTTTAAAAATCCGGAAGGTATGTGGGCGTCCAAAGAGGCGATGCGTAATGGGGGTAATAATATAACAGGTTTTAAGCATCCTGAAGTTGATAAACTGATTGCCATGCAAAAACAAATTTTCGATGTTTCCAGGCGTCATGAAATTTGTAGAAAAATTGACCAGTACTTAATTGACGCTGTCCCATATGCATTACTTTGGAATATTAACTATACCCGACTCCTTTATTGGAATAAATTTGGTACCCCGGAAACAGTATTATCAAAATATGGTGATGAAAGTTCTGCCTATTGGTATTGGTGGTATGATTCAGATTTTGCCGATGAATTGAAAGATGCGAAGCAAAATGATTTAAACTTGCCCGGACGACCACAAATTATTCGTTTTGATAACAATTTCTAATGTAAATTAATGAACAACAATCAATGAGGTCTTGGATGAATCAAATAAATTTTGAACAAGATTTATTTTCGAATGAGTCTTTGGAAAACTATGCAGAGATTTTATTCTGGGGGCTTGAAACAGCCCGGCAAAACATTTATAAACCAGATGATGCGATTCTTGTACAGGGGCATTTGCCTGCTTTGCCGCTGGTAAAAAAAATTCAAAGGATGCTTCTTAAGCGTGGGTTAAATCCAATTGTCCGATTGACACCACCCGCTGATATGGAACGCGAATTCTATGAGTATGCCAATGATAACCAATTATCATTTATTACCCCCGGTGAAGAATCCCTCATGAATGTCATTCATGGTGCAATTTATGTGAGAGCACCTGAAAAACTGACTCACCTTCAACATATTGATGCAGAAAAGCAAAATATTGTTTCACGATCACGCAATTTTTTAAAAAAAATCATGCAAAAAAGACAACAAGAAAAAACAAGCTCATGGACACTTGGAACATATCCAACTCAAGCGCGTGCGAAACATGCAAATTTATCTTTACAAACATATGCCCAAAAAGTGAAAGCAGCGTGTCATTTAGATGCACCTCATCCGCTGTCGATGTGGAAAGATCTTTATGCTCAGATTGTTGACACCAAAGAATGGTTGTTATCCTTGGATATCAGGCAGATTCATGTTGAATCCAAGCAGATGGACTTGCGGTTGTCATTGGGTGACGATCGGAAATGGTTGGGACTTTCAGGTAGAAATATTCCCAGTTTTGAAATTTTTACATCTCCTGACTGGCGGACAATTAATGGTAAATATTATTCTGACCAACCCGCATTTGTCAGTGGCAATGTCATCAAAGATATTCGACTGACTTTTAACAATGGACATATCGTAAAAGCAACAGCTGAAACAGGAGAAGATTTTCTAAACAAGCGATTGAAAACAGATCCTGGCGCATCTCGTGTGGGAGAGTTTTCACTGACTGATAAACGTTTTTCAAAAATAAACTGCTATATGGCTGATATTTTATTTGATGAAAACTATGGCGGCACATTTGGAAACTGTCATATTGCTTTGGGAAGCGCATTTGATGCATCCTATAATGGAGAAAATTTACTAACTATGGCGCAAAGAGAATTCCTTGGATTGAATGACTCTGCGATTCATTGGGACATAATTAATACTGAGCCAAAGGTTGTTACCGCAACATTGTCATCAGGAAAAAGACAGGTCATATATGAAAATGGAGTGTATACCAGATGAAACCATTGACATTGTTTGTTCTTATTTTTTTTGGGGTATCAGGTCTTTACGCAAATAATTTAGATTTGATTCATTATGACCTTGATCAGCTCTTAAAAAAGGCGGTTTATAAAGCAGATCGCATCCGATACAAATACGAAGAAATCAATCTGGCCAAATCTTACAGTGCTATCGCACGCGCTGCACTATTGCCAAAAATATCTTCTCAGGCAACGTTCTCAAAATTCTGGAAAGAAATGATTGAGAATCCAGAATGGATTGGATCATGGGGCCTCAATATTTCACAAAGTTTTACGCTTAATGGTAAGGAGTTCATATATTATCGAATTAGCGAACTTAATCGCAAGCAAACCTTTTATGATCTTTATCGTTTAACAGAAACTTATCTTTTCGAGATCGTACAAGCCTATTATACTGTTTTAAAAACACAAAAATCTATTGAAATATCTGAAGCCAATGTACGAAGATTAACCCGACATAAGCAGGCAGTAGCAGATCGCTTGTCAGTTAACGAAGTCGCAAAAACCGCGCTATATCGGGCAAAAGCGGAACTTTCTGATGCGCAAACAGAAAATAAACGTGCAATCAATGCCAATCGTATTGCACGTGCAACACTTGCACGAATGGTATGTATTCCTAATACATTTGAAATCACAACACCTGAGCCATCATCAGTCTCAAAAACATCCCTTGAAAAATGGGTCAAACAGGGCCTGGACAATAGAGCTGAAATGAAAAAACTGGCAATTGCTGATCAAATGGCCAATAATCGTATTAAAGTTGCCAGAGGCGCTTATTGGCCATGGGTTTCAATTGATGGCCAGTATTCAGATAGTGAAGACAGTTCACCTGAAGATCCGGAATATAATTTATCGGGTTCTGTTACACTCAATTATTCTTTTTTTGATGGTGGAATTCGCTCGGCAGAAGTTGCTGAGGCAAGAATTGAAAAAAAACAGATGCGTTTATTAATTCAGGATACCACCAGAAATATTGCCCTTGAAATTGAGACAGCATTTCTAGAATTGAATACTCTCTTGAGTTTGTTAGTGTCATTAAAGGATCAGCTACTTTTTTCAAGGGAGAATTTTGAAGCTGTCACCAGTCAGTTCAAGTTTGGAATGGCTACAAGCGTTGATGTTATGGATGCCAACACCTTGTTGTTAACTTCAGAAAGGCAACTCTCTGAAGTCCAGTATGATATTCAATTTGCACAAGTCAAGATGGACTATGCATCAGGAATTTTTCTAAAAGATTTGCTAAAGCGATTGGAAATTAATGTTGACAATCTTGGAATGTAAGGCCAAAAATAAAATTGATTTTGTTCATACAAGCGTATGCGCCATAGCCGTCAGGCTAAGGCAAACTCGCTCCGGTGCTCGTTCCCAGGCTCTGCCTGGGAACGTTTTCTTGGCGGCTCTGCCGCCTTTTCAGTTCGTAGGTGGCAGAGTGGCAGAGCCACCTCGGAAAACGTTCCCAGGCAGAGCCTGGGAACGAGCAAATTGATTTTGTTCATACAAGCGTATGCGCATATGATAATCAGTTCCAAAGAAACTTTGAATAATAGCCAGCCTATCGCTTAAACGCTAAAGGCCTCATGAGAGAGAAGTATGTCAGAATATATCGAACCAGAAAGATTTATTCCTTTTCAAAAAACTGAAATTGTCAGACTTTTGTGTGAAGATGGTTACTTAACACCTTCTAAACAAAAAAAATTTCATAATGTGTGTAGACTCCTTGAATCTATTTTCCATTTTATCTTTCACGAAAAAATTGAATGCCTCAAACGTAATTATTACCCTTTAAATCCGGATAAAATAACCAAAACAACAAAAAACTATTCCTCAAATGACATTAACGAAAGTGAAAAAAAACTTCTAGAAAAATTTGAGGAAATCTTGAATGACGCCAATTATGAAAAAATCACACAAGATGATTTGAATTATGCCATCGAAAAAGCGTCTTTGTTTAAAATTAATTTGTTTGTTGATTTTGATGATTTTGAAAGCCAGATTATTTATCGAAAAGGTGTAAGAGAGGAAAAAAACATACAAAAAAGATTATTTAGAAAACCTGTCAAAACAGGTATTACAGTTTTTGATCGGGTGGCTTTGCTTATCAAATTTAAAGACAACGCGTATTTTGAATCTCAAAAACGAAAAGATTTAAAATTCAAGCCAGGCAGTATGATTATTAAGCTCTTTAAAAATATACCCAAAGCGGATATGGAAATGATGTTTCCAAATACCCAGGTCAGAATGAGATACAGAGATATTTTTTTTATGATTGTATGTGCTTTAGGTGGTGGCGTAGCTGTTGTTTTAAAAGCAAGTGCGGGCTTAATTGCAATGTTTTCTGTTCTCTGGTTTTTAACACGATCATTTATATACACCGGGGGTGATATTCCACCCCTTGGTCCGACTGAAATATCCTGTATGGTAGGTGGTATCAGTGCTTTGACTGCAATTATTGCGTTTTTGGTAAAGCACTGGAATGACTATAAAAATAGAATTATTAAATTCATGAAAGATTTAGGTGATAATCTTTATTTTAAAAACTTAGATAATAATGCCGGTGTATTTCATTATATTTTAAACGAGGCAGAAGAAGAAGAGTGCAAGGAAGCCATATTGAGTTATTATTTCCTTCTTCGCTCTGAAAATGGCTTAACATCATCTGAATTAGATAATGATATTGAACAATGGTTTGCTAAAAAATATGATACAGTTATTGATTTTGAAATAAGCGATGCTTTACGAAAATTAAAAAAATTTGATCTGTGTAAAACAATTCAAACAGATCAACATGGAAACAAAGTATGGCAGGCAGTTTCTTTGGATGATGCCTGCACACAATTGGATTATATCTGGGACAATTTTTTTCAGTTTAACCAATGCGCGTATGAAAAAGGATAAAGTAATTTTATGGATGTTTTTTGAATATATGTCCAAAATTAAATGAAATGGCAATACTTATAGCATAGCCGTCAGGTGGATGCAAATGTGATGATAATGAAAAATGCGTTAGCCTGACGACTATGGGCTAAATCTGGGCTTGTCTGTTCATTGACAGGCTTTAATAATTTCATCCAAAGGTGCATGGTCGCCGGCCTCTGTATTTGCATAGAAATAGACCGGTTGTCCAGAATCAATTACAACGACACCACCCTGTTGTAATGCATCCCCCTGAATCCCCTTTTGCATGTAACCTGTAGAAAGTGCATGCAAGGCAGATTTTATGGTCTTAAAGCCCAAGAGAGATGTGATACTTTTTTTGAAATTGAGCAATTGAAATGATTGTAAGGATGGGTCTGTGTATAAATCTCCTGTATATCCTGTGTCATTTCGAAAGCCTTCAATAAAATTGGGGGTCCCATTACCAATTACAACCAAGCGCACATTCAGCTTATTGAATGTTTCCATTTGTTCTTTGATGTCCACCACCTGGCGGCGACAAATCATTCATCCAAAATGACGCACAAAAATCAGGACTGTTTTTTGATTTTCCCAAAGTAACGCCATTGGCGTTTCAATGTTGTCCTGATTCAGAACGTTTAATTGACCCAATTTTTGTATTAATTGTTTTTCAAGGTTCATTTGTTTTCCTTTATTTTTTCCCATTATTCATTGTGAGATATGAATAAAAAACTGTTCATACGCTCGTATGACTTCTTGATTATCAAATAAAACATCAATATTTGTCAATATATTATTTGACACATTGCGTTTAAAATCCTTGTCGCATGCGAGTTGATTGGCCAATGTAACATAATGATTCAGGTTTTTCGCAATGGTATCAAATACATTGATACGTTTAAAACAGCCATATGCCAGACGATTTCGAAAAAAATTGCCTGGCATTGTTACTATGGGTATCCCCATTGAAAATGCTTCAAGGGTAGTTGTCCCGCTGCTAAAATATGGCACATCAAGGACAGCATCACATAAATTCAAAAATTGCAAAAATTTTTCAAAGGGCATACTGTTGACAAATATTATCCGGTTGATCAACTTGGGCATACTTTTTTTTATCCGGTTTTTCAATTGTTGCGTCAACACAGGATATTTTCCTGCATACAATACAAGAATACCTTTGGGATCATTTATTAAGATTTCTGAAAATATTGTGTCCATATCCGGGTGCATTTTTTGAATGTTTTGTGGACAAACATACCAATGACCATCAGGAATATGAAAATCTGATCGTTTCAAATGTTGCGTTATTTTTTGCGGTCGATAAAAAAATGAAATAAAAGTTTGAAGCATGACAAGTTTTTCTGTGTAATGCATCATGCCATTGTCAGGTTCCATATCTATAGTAGAAATGTAATAATCAATATTTTGAATACCACTGGTAACAGGGTGGCCCCATCCCACACATTGTACGTTGGCAAGACGTGAAAAAGCCAAAAAATAGATTAAAGGGTCCATTCCGATTTCAGGATAAAAAAGGATGTCAAGTTTTTCATTGGCAATAATATCGCGGCTTTTTGATAAATCTCTGGGTAAATATTTAATTTTTTCTTTATGTCGTTCATGAACCTTCGACTGAACAAAGGCTTTACATGATGTATGAAACAAAACGATGCGAAATTTTTCAGGATTTAAGTATTTAATCAATCCTTGAAATACTTTACCCACCGGGTGTTTTTCCCAGAAAAAGGTTGAAGCAAAACCAATAGAAATCCTATTTTTCGATTTTGTCTGATTTAAGTGAGGTGAAAAATAATTCAAAGAAGGACACGAACGATAATAAAAATCAGCAATTGACTTTTGAATCATCGTATCATCCAAACCATGATAGGCCAGTAAAAATTGAGTAATACCTACCTGTTTAAAAGGGTCGCTTAAATTGACTTGATTATTGGTAACATATTCATTCAGTCGCTGCCTGTAGAACATAATTTCGTCTTTTGAATGATATAATACTGGCAATGAAAAATAACGCAAAACTTCTAATCCATCGTGTTTCATGGTTGATTCTGCGTGCATAAAATGATGACATGCCTGTTGAACCTGACCCTGAATTCGATAAATATGCCCTATATTAATGTGTGCTTGTGCATGTTTGGGATCAATTTGAAAGAGCTTTTCATACCATTTGATCGCATCATCTAACTGCCCCAGATGCTGACAGGCAAAAGCCATATCAAACAAGGTATCTATATCTGTTGGAAGGACCTCTAGAATGCGATGATAACATGTTTTTGCATCTTCAAACTGCCCAATCGTTTTTAATAAAAGACCCAACTCAAAATAATTCTTTATATCATAGGGTTTTGTCTGAATGTTCTGCAATAAAATGTTAATTTGTTCTTCAGTGGTTGCAGATTGTGTTTCATTGTTTTGCATTATTTTATTTTATTACATTTTTTGTTTTCCTGCAAATATTTTAATGTAGCGCATGATGCTTATTTATTTTCAGAGATTTCCTATGTGAAAAATTCAATATCACTAACAAAATCCGGATGCAAACCTTTGTAAGAAAACAATGTAGGGATTTGAGAGATTTATAAGGGCGTCCCATAAAATATAAAGTTCGCCCTTACATTATTTCGTACAGCATGAATAATTATCGTGTTATTCTGTTATTTAAATGATGTTGTTCAGCTGTAAGATACTGGTTAGATAAAAAAAGATCGGCATCCTTTGCAGTAAGGAAAGGTTTTTCCTCCATTGGAATATGTCCCAAACCTGGATAGCGTTTGATAAAAGCATGGGGAACATCCTCTTTCCATTTTTTCAGGAGCGTCACAGGAACCCAATGGTCTTTTTCTCCCCACATTATTAATGTAGGTCTTGAAATATATTTTATGTTGTCTCCAACATCAGACATTTTACTGGCATTTTTCATCTGACGAAAAATTTGAATATAAGCTTGTTTGGCACCAGGTCTTCTGGACATATCATAATACAGATCAACCAGATCTCCTGTTACCAGTGCCTTATTCCCATAAACATCTTTTAAGCACATTTCCACAATCAAGCGCGGCATTATTATTTTGCCAATTTCTCCCACACCTGGAAAACAAGCCAGATCCAACAAAAAAGGTGCATCTTGTGGATAACCAATGGGATCAATTAAAATTAGTTTGTTCACTTTTTGAGGAAAATCTAAAGCATAGTTCCAGGCAATATAGCCACCTAAAGAATTTCCTGCGATAGAAAAATGATCCAATTCTAACTCATTGACAAATCTGTCTATAAACAGAACCCAATCATCTCTGGAATATGTTTTTGTTTTTGAAGGACCGGTCAACCCAAAACCAACGATATCCAGACGAATAATCCGGTATTTGTCTTTCAAGGCTTTTACCCAACCTTCCCAGGTATGTAATGAAGCTGTGAATCCGTGCAATAGCAACAGAACAGGGCCTTTGCCTTGATCACAATAATGTACAGTTTCAGTATCTACATCCTTCAGTATTGAGGCATCAAGAAGATAATTGCTAAACATATGATCCATTGATACTTCAGTAAAACCGATTGACTCAATCAGGCTATAGCGTGAATGGCTACAGCCCACACACCAACACGTGCTTAACAGGGTCAAAAAAACCAACAATAAACCTTTTTTTTGCATGTCTCTTTTTTTCCTCCTTTTTAAAATTTGACACAGATTTGTATTGTTTCGTGTCTAAAAAAATTTATATTGTTTTTGTGCCTATATTTATATAGACACAAAATTTTAAAAATTCTTACACTAAAATTTATTTTTTTTAAATTTTTTTTTAATTTATTATGATTATTTATACTGATTTACATATTTATGGGGCTCATAAGCCAATTCATACCGAATTATTATTTGGTCCGGAAATTTTTTATATTGGTGATAATATTGATTTGAAAAACTGTCCGCATTCAAAATTGACCGAAGCCTATGAATTGCTTAAAACAATCGAAAAAAATGCAGGCAATAACTATTTGCCTGGTAATCATGAACTTTCATATGGAAGGCGTTCATTTATTCAATACCATCAGGTTTTGTTAACCCATGGGGATATTTTTTTCTGGCCAAAAAACCGGATGAACCGGTGGCGGGGTGGAAAAGTTCGGCCTGGAATTTCAAAACCACTATGGTGGTTTTTACGTTGTAAAAACGCATTGATTCGTTTCTTACCTGTCAGCATTAATCCTTTGGTAATCAAGCGAATGTATGGGATTGCAACTTCACCAGATTACAATTGCCACACAGTGATTGTTGGTCATGCGCATCCTCACCAAATTTTTCAAACTACATATGCTGAAACCGATGGTCCATCAGTGGATTTTTATATTTTGCCACGAGGCCGGCATGAGCTAAATATCAGTGCCTGAAAACGCGCACGTATAAAATAAAAAAAATACGAATTTTTCTTGACATAATAAAAAAAAACAGATATTAAGCATTTTTTTAATTATTCATTCAGGCGATGTAGCTCAGTCGGTTAGAGCATGCGGCTCATATCCGCAGTGTCCGGGGTTCGAATCCCTGCATCGCCATCATTATACAAACAACTGCAACAACTTCCAAATAATCCCACCAATAAAAAATTATTGGCAATTCAATTAAAATATAGTATAGATTCAAATTTTAATGGTTCCTCAATGCATAATAAACATTGGACAGGAATACAGTTATGATCACTGGATTTGAAACAATTGTAGAAGAACGAATTCAAGCAGCTCAACGGCAAGGCAAATTTGATAATTTACCAGGTAAAGGTTTGCCTCTACCTGAAGAGAATGTTTTGGGCATCAATAATGAATTAAGATTGGCCTATAAGATGCTCAAGAATGCAGATTGTCTGCCGCCTGAGCTGGAGCTAAAAAAAGAGATTAAAACGACACAAGCCCTACTGTGTCATATGACAGATACTCATGAAAAGTATAAGACCATTAAAAAATTAAATTTTCTCATTATGAAACTGAATTTATCCCGCAATCAATCACCTGATCTTGAAGTTCCTCAACACTATTACGAACCTCTTATTTCTCGAATGACGCCGCTTTGCCAAGAATTTGATTGTTGCGCATCACGAATAAAATAAAAGATAAGGCATATTTCTCATGAATCAAAAAGATACAAGTATTACTGGCGGTGTTTTTCTCGCCTATTCAATTATAATATTACACGCATTGATCATTGCATTATTGTTCATGTTAATCATTTTTTTTCGTGGTATTGTTCACTACATACTTTGGATTACACTGGCTGGAATTGGACTGACTTTTTTGTCTGGACTTTACTTTTATCGAAAAGTGAAAAAGAATAGCCAGAAATTAAAAGACATTTTAAAGGATCCCGCTTTTGCCGGACGAACGCTTGAAATTGGTTTTTTTGGCGGAGCAGCAGTTTTAAAAGTAAATCCACAAACTGAACAATCTGCCATTGCCTTGGGCTATGAACCAACAAAAGCATTACCGAATCTAAATGATAATGGAAACAAAGTTAACGATCTTAAAGAACTGGGAAATTTGCTGGAGCAAAACTTAATTACTCGGGATGAGTTTGATCTTTTAAAAGAAAAACTTCTGACGTCAGAAAACTAATTCATCCCTCAAACAAGGATTTTATCATGCAAAAAATAACTGTCGCTCTCCTATCTGGTGGAATTTCATCTGAACGTGATGTATCCATCAAAAGTGGAAACGAGGTATATAAAGCGCTGAACAAAGACAAATATGAAGTCATCCGATACGATCCCAAAACCGATCTGGCAAAAATGATTGCTGATCATTCAAAAATTGATATTGCTCTCATAATTATGCATGGACAATATGGTGAAGATGGTACCATTCAAGGACTTCTAGACCTGTTGGGTATTCCATATCAGGGCTCCGGTGTTCTTGGGAGTGCTGTGGCGATTGATAAGCTGATTTCAAAAAAACTATATGAGTCGGAAAAAATTGAAGTGCCACCATATATGGTCGTGAATAAGCATGATTATCATTTCAGAGAATCTATTCGTCAATTAGGACTTCCGGTTGTATTAAAACCAGTAAAAGGGGGTTCAAGCATAGGAATGGATATTGTTTTTTCTGAATCAGACTTGTCTGTTGCACTTGAAAATGCATTTCAATATGATTCTCAGGTAATTTTAGAATCATACATTCAAGGGGTGGAAGTTACATGCGGTGTTCTCGGGAATAAGGAACTGACTCCCTTGCCAATTATTGAAATTATTCCAGGAGAAGATTATCGCTTTTTTGATTATGAAGCAAAATACAAGCCCGGCGCAACCCGAGAAATTTGTCCTGCGCGAATTGATGCCGAACTTGCAAAAAAAGTTCAGGAATATGCCATTAAAGCCCATAAAACATTGGATTGTCGTGGGTGCAGCCGTACAGATATGATTATTAAAAATGGCACCATATATGTTTTAGAAACAAATACCATTCCTGGCATGACGCCCACAAGTCTGCTCCCTCAGGCCGCTCAGGCTGCCGGGTATACATTCAGTCAGTTGCTGGATCGTTTAATTGAGCTGGGAATGCAGAAATAATATTTAAAAATTGAGGAGGTAAAATATGGATTTTGAACTCTCAAAAGAACAAAAAGGAATTCAAAAAGCAATTCGAGAGTTTGTCAAGGGCGAATTCAAAAGCGATGTTATCGCTGAACTGGATGAAAAACATGAATATCCGGTAGATATCTGGAAAAAGGCTGCTGATCTTGGATTTATCGGCATCCATTTTCCTGAAGAATACTCTGGGCAAGGCCTGGGCGTTTTGGAAAATGTCATCGTGGCTGAAGAATTATGTCGTGGAGACTCATCAGTAGGGGCATGTGTAATTCTTGCCGGCTTTGCATCAGAAATTGTCATGCGATGCGGAAATGACGAGCAGAAAAAGGAATATCTTACCAAAATTGCTGAAGGCGAATATCTTTCATGCGGCGCTTTTACAGAACCTGATCATGGTTCTGATATTACGCGCATGAACACGACTGCTGTCAAGGATGGTGATGACTGGGTCATTAATGGCAGTAAAATTTTTATTACAAATGGTGGTCCGCTGGCGGGTTACTATTGTGTATTATGCCAGACAGATCAAGACGTTACGCCTTCATATCGAGGAATGAGTATCATATTGGTAGAAGCTGATCGACCGGGTGTTTCTACAACCAGCGTTGGAAATAAAATGGGTATTCGCATGATGCATACTGCTGAGGTTGTGTTTAAGGATGTTCGTGTGCCACAATCCAACACAATTGGTAAGGAGAATAAAGGTTTCTACCAGGTACTTGAATTTTTCGATGAAAGCCGCATTACTATTGCTGCACAGGCTTTGGGTACTGCTCAAGGCGCTTTTGATCGAGCACTCGCATATGTAAAATCCAGAGAGCAATTTGGGAAAAAAATCGCTCAATTTCAGATCACCCAGCATAAACTGGCTGATATGGCTACAAAAATTGAGTTGGCTCGCCTGATCACATACAAAGCTGCCTGGAATTTTGATAAAAAACGCATTGATCCAAAATTGACTTCAATGGCAAAAATGATTGCCGGACGCACAGCTGTTGAGGTCGCTGATGAAGCCATTCAATTGCTCGGTGGATATGGTTATATGCACGAGTATGAAGTTGAACGTTTTGCGCGTGATGCCAAAATTACTGAGCTGTACGAGGGCACCAAAGAAATTCAGAAAAATACCATTGCCAGTTATCTGATTGGTAAAATAAAATAAATTATCTAAAGAGAAACGAAAAGATTCGTTTCTCTTTGATCATCATTGCCATGAAAAAATACACCATAGAAACAGGTATTGATATTCTTATCAACACTCTGACATCAAACCCACCATCATGGTTAGCCAATAAACGTCTTGGTATATTGCTCAACCCGGCTTCCTTAAACAAAGCGCTTCAATCGAGTGCTGACTTAGTTAATCAATTTTTTCCCGGTCAACTCAAAGCATTGTTTACCCCACAACATGGATATTTTGCTGCCAAACAGGATAATATGATAGAATCTGATGATCTAAAGCATCCTGAATATAACATTCCTGTATTTAGCCTTTATGGAAAAACCAGAATTCCAACATCAACCATGATGGCGCATATTGATACACTTATCATAGATATTCAGGATGTGGGTACGCGTGTTTATACTTTTATTTATACCCTTTCTTATTGCATGGAAGTTGCGAAAAAAGCAGGAAAAACAATTGTTATTCTGGATCGCCCCAACCCAATTTCTGGAAGACAGGTAGAAGGTAACTGTCTGGAAAAAGATTTTCAATCCTTTGTCGGCCGGTATCCAATTCCCATGCGACATGGTTTAACAATTGCTGAGTTTGCCAGATTTATCAATGATACTGCCAATATTCACTGTGATCTGGAAATTGTTCCCATGAAAGGTTGGAAAAGAAGAATGTATTTTGATGATACAGATCTCACATGGGTTGCCCCATCACCCAATATGCCGACTGTCAATACAGCTCTGGTTTATCCGGGGCAAGTTATTTTTGAAGGCACGAATATTTCCGAAGGTCGGGGAACAACACAACCATTTGAAATTATGGGCGCACCCTTTATCGATAACAAGGCGCTAATATCTGATCTGGAAAATTTACCTGGTGTATACCTCAGACCAGTTTGTTTTGAGCCGACTTTCAATAAATGGAAAGGTATATTATGCCAGGGCGTTCAAATTCATGTAATTGATAGAGCACAATACAATTCATATGTGAGTAGTTTGAGAATTCTTCAAGCCATTATTCGCAGATACCCAGGCGATTTTCAATGGAAAATGCCGCCCTATGAATATGAATATGATAAAATGCCAATTGACCTGATCCTTGGCAGTCAACGTTTAAGAATAGACATTGAATCTGGTAAAGATATTCATACATTACAAGAACAATGGCAATCATTGACTGATGATTTTGAAAACCGGATAGCATCTTATTTATTGTATGATAATTGATAGTTTGTAATAAAGGGCTTTATTTTAATGACAAATCCCATCATGCCAGAAATTATTTTAGCTAGTGCCTGCGTGCTAGGTATTCAGAGTGCTTACAATGGCAAACCTTCCAAACGTCTTTTAAACAAAAAATTGCAACCGCATAAAAACTATCGTTTCATTCCTTTTTGTCCTGAACAAATCGCTGGTTTTTCTACACCCAGGCCGCCTGTTGAAATTATTGGGGGTGATGGTTCTGACGTTTTATCGGGTAAGGCCGACGTCATCACAAAAGATGGAAGAATTGTTACCAGACAATTTATTGATGCCCTTGATGACATATTGCTTGCGGTTCAATGGGTCCAGCCAGACAGAATTGTTTTGCAACAGCGCAGTCCTTCATGCTCATGTGCTGGGGTATATAATGGTAGTTTTACCCATACGTTAATTCCCGGGGATGGTGTTGTTGCTGCGTATTTAAGACAAAAAGGGTACCATCTGGTTGATATTATGTCATTTAATATATCTTCAGAATGTTCAAACTAAGGGGGCGTATGTGGCATTGCCGTCAGGCTAAGGCAAACTCGCTCCAGTGCTCGTTCCCAGGCTCTGCCTGGGAACGTTTTCCGAGGTGGCTCTGCCACCTACGAACTGAACAGGCGGCAGAGCCGCCAAGAAAACGTTCCCAGGCAGAGCCTGGGAACGAGCAACGTCCTTACAGGGCTTAAGATTTCTTTTAATAGTTTCCCAGGGCGTTGCCCTGGGCTGGTAATATGTGCAGCCCTTTCAGGGCTAAGAAAATGCCCCCTTTTTTGAAATGCGCCCTATAAAAATCTGTATTCTCCAGTGCAGACATCAAACAATAAAGAACTTCTTTTTGAATATCTGTTCATATATTAACGTGAAGATCTTTGCCAGACATTATTGTGTATCCTTGATTTTTCAAAATTTCTTGTTTTTAAAGTGGTTGATAAATCATAATTCATACTCTATATAATTTTATTCAGTAATCATCTCTCAATATTTTTTCATTAATAAAATCAAACAGGATAAACAAATGGCACAAAAACCAACATATGAAGAATTAGAAAAACGAATCAAAGCGCTGGAATCAAAACAATTAAAAAATGCGGCTTTTTTTCGTAGGATTATTGATCTCATCCCAAGCTGTATCATCGTTAAAAATCGGGATGGACAATTTGTTCTGGTTAATGAGAAAACAGCAACATTTTATGGTTCAGATGTAGAAAGTATGATCGGTCGATATGAATACGAATATGCCAATCTTCACCCATCAAATGCGGCTGAAATTGAAAAATTTTTAGCCGACGATCGTGCTGTTATCGATTTTGAAAAAATGAAAACAATTCCGGAAGAAGCGTTTACAACCGCAAATGGAGAACGACTTAATTTTAATGTGACTAAAATTCCAATAAGCACTTTTGGATATGAAAACTGCGTTTTAGTCATTGCAACTGATATCTCCGAACAGAAACAGGCGAAAGCAGCCATTCAAGAAAGTGAAAAAAAATATCGGACGTTGTTTGAGAATGCTGGAGAAGCAATATTCCTTCATGATTTAGATGGCAATCTCGTTGATGTCAATCCAGAGTGTTGCAATCTTTATGGATATTCAAGAGATCAGTTCATAACAATGAATGTCAATCAAATTGATTCTCCTGAAGATCGGCATTTTTTCAAAGAAAGGCTCAAGCATTTAAAAGAAAAAGGAAGTGTCAAATTTCAAGCAGTTCATGTAAATTCAAATAATGAAAAAATTATCAATGATTGTAACGTTCGACTGATCGATTATAATGGAAAAAAAATGATGCTTGGTATCGCCAGGAATATTACTGATATAAAAAAAACAGAAGATGCCCTGAAAAAAAGTGAATTGCTTCACAAAAAAGCTCAAAAAGTTGCGCATATTGGTCACTGGGAACTTAGTTCTCCATCTGACGCGCCTGTTTGGTCAGAAGAGATTTATAGAATATTCGGGCTGAACCCTGACAAAGATGCACCATCATTTTCAGAGCATAAAACTATCATTCACCCAAATGACTGGCCACATCTTGAGAAAGCCATTACACAATTAAACACAAATGGCATTCCATTTAATCTTCAGTTAAAGATTATGCATGCAAATGGGGAAATCAGATGGCTGCACGCTTTGGGCAAGGCTGAAAAAAATGAAGAAGGTCATGTTAAGCGTATGTTTGGTACTGCCCAGGATATTACTGATTTAAAACGTACAGAAATTGCTTTAAAAGAAAGTAAACAAATGCTTTCAATCCACCTGGAAAATACCCCAATTGTTGCGATTGTCTGGAATTTAAAATTTGAAATCATGTATTTGAATCCTGCTGCCGAAAAAATTTTTGGATATACGAAAGCAGAAGCCATTGGAAAACATGGTTCTGAACTTATCGTTCCAGGATACATTAAAGAGGATATTCATGCTGTTTTTCAGAAATTGCTGACAGAGACAGGCGGTACGCGCAATACGAATGAAAATATAACCAAAGATGGAAAAACGATCCTCTGTGAATGGTACAATACTCCTTTAAAAATTGAGGAAAAAGGGATCATCGGCGTTGCATCTTTTGTGCATGATATCACTGAACGCAGAGCAATTGAAAAAGCGTTGCAGGAGTCTGAGAAAAAATATCGTGAAATTTTTCATAATAGCAGTGATACTATATTTATTCACGATGCTCAAACCGGAGCCATTGTAGATGTCAATAAAACCACCTGTGATGTTTTCGGTTATACACATGATGAGTTTAAATCTCTTCGTGTAAGCGATTTAAGTTTAAATGAACCTCCCTTTACGAACATAGAAGCTGTTCAGTGGATACATCGGGCAATGAAGGAGGGCCCACAAAAATTTGAATGGCTTGCCAAAGACAGAAACAACAAATTGATCTGGTTTGAAAACAGTCTGTTGCATGCCAGAATTGCAGGCAAAGACAGAGTTTTGGTTTTTGGCCGAAACATTGATGAACGAAAAAAATTGGAAGATCAAATACTTATTTACCAAAAGATGGAATCCATCGGAACACTGGCAGGTGGGATCGCTCATGATTTCAATAATATGTTAAGTGTCATTTCTGGTAATGTTTCATATGTCCTGGAGTGTATCACACATGAACAGGATATTAAAGAAGCACTTCTGGATGTTCAGGAAAGTGTGAAGCAAGGATCTCATTTAACCAGACAGTTGATAACCTTTGCGAAGGGTGGTGCACCAATAAAAAAGCCGGTTCAAATCAACAAGCTGATTAAAGAAGCCGCAAAACTGGTATTAAGGGGAGCATCTTCCTCATGCGATTTTCATTTCACCAGACAGCCCTGGCCTGTTGAAGGTGATGAAGGTCAACTCAACCAGGTGCTGAGCAATGTGATTATTAATGCCAACCAGGCGATGCCAGAGGGCGGTATTATCAAAATCGAATTAATAAATACATTTATGGATAATAAAACGTCTCTTCCCATGACAGCAGGACCATTTGTAAAAATTAAAATAACTGACCAGGGAATTGGTATACCCGATAAGCATCTTTCAAAGATATTTGACCCCTTCTTTACCACAAAACATAAAGGCAGCGGGCTGGGACTTGCTTCTTCATTCTCGATCATCAGAAAACATGGGGGGCATATTTCAGTTGCGTCAGAATTGGGTAAAGGGACGACATTTACGATTTATTTGCCAGCAACCGAAAAAGTCGCTAAATCAGAGGAAACCTTAGAAACAAAGCATAAAGGACATGGTAAAATTCTGATCATGGATGATCAAGAACATCTGTTAAAAATGGCTGACCGGATGTTAAGGGAGATGGGTTATGACGTCTTTCTCTCAAATGATGGCAGCCAGGCCATTGAAATGTATTTGGAAGCATTTCAATCTTCAGAACCATTCGACCTGTCTATTCTTGACCTCACTGTTCCTGGTGGTATGGGGGGCGCCAGGGCCATACATGAATTATTGAAAATTAATCCAAATGCGAAGGTGGTGGTTTCAAGCGGGTATTCAAATGATCCGATAATGGGTGATTATCAGCGTTATGGTTTCTGCGGTGTTCTTCAGAAACCATATTCCACTAACCAAATGGCTGAACTTTTGAATATGGTTTTGGGTGAAAAAGATTAAGCTCTGCCCACGCAGAGAGAGGAAAGAGTTTCCCTAAATGGAGAACTTATTTTTGGAGATTTCCTGATAAACTGACTGGAAAAAATTTATTAATTATTTCAATTTATTATCTTTGTCCGACCCCTAATTCACAATTCTACTTGTGTTATTCAATAAAATGGTATATTCTAGTAAGATTAAATTTTTTTTATTAGGAGAATCATGTTATGAAACATAAAGTAGCAGTGGGGCGGTATGAAACGCCTCTTGAATCTGTCCGCAGCATTGTAGATGCCTGTGATGGCCTTTCAAAAATGCCAAATAACCCTCATGTATATATAAAACCTAACATTGTTTTTTGGACACGCGCGGTTGAATTCCCCAAATGGGGCGTCATAACAACTTCACGAACGATTGAGGATATGGTTTGCATATTAAAGGAACATGGGGTGAATAATATTACAATTGGTGAAGGGACTGTGGTATCGAACCCGAAAGATCGTGAAACAGCGCAGCATGCTTTTCAATCCCTTGGATATGAGACCTTAAAAAAACGTTATGGGGTAAATTATATTAATGTATTTGATCGTCCATTTGAAGAAGTTGACCTTGGAGATGATTACAAACTAAATTTTAATAAAGATATTTTAGAATCTGATTTTATCGTTGATATTCCTGTTCTAAAATCGCATAATCAGACAGTTGTGAGTCTTGGAATTAAAAATTTGAAAGGTTGTATTGATATTATCTCTCGACGCCGATGTCACAATGCAAATCCGAACAAAGACTTGAATGCCTGGGTTTCTCGCCTGGCAGATAAAATGCCGCCTATCTTTACATTATTGGATGGCATTTATACCAATGAGCGCGGGCCTGCCATAGATGGACGTATTCGGCGAAGCAATATTCTGGCGGGGTCATCAGATATTTTATCTGCTGATCTCGTTGGTGCAAAACTTTTGGGGCATGAACCTTCAAATGTACCGCATCTGGTAAATGCAGCTGCACATCGGTCCAGACCATTGGATTTTTCTGATATCGAAATAGTTGGAGAGCCTATTGAATCGTTGGCATCATTTCATGATTATGATTTCAAATACCATGAAGATGACAATTGCTGCCTGCCGCTTCCACTGGCGAAACAAGGCATGAAAGGAATTTTTTATCGTAAGTTTGATCTGTCAATGTGTACCTATTGTTCTGGTATCAATGGCGTAGTTTTGTCTGCAATTCGATATGCCTGGAAAGGTAAGCCCTGGGATAAAATTGAGGTTTTGACTGGCAAATCCATGAAACCAACACCAGGCATGAATAAAACGATTTTATTAGGTAAATGCATGTGTAAAGCCAATAAGGATAATCCTGATATCAATGAATTAATTGCTATTAATGGATGTCCGCCCAATCCTGACGAGGTTGTGAAAGCACTCCATCAAGCGGGCATTGATGTTGATCCTGGATTGTTTCAAAATCTCGATCAAATGCCTGCTTTTTTTATGGGTAAATATGTAGACAAACCTGAATTTGATTCCAAATTTTTCACTGTGGAATAACATCGTATGAATTATAAAATATTTGGGACATTATTTGTCTCAATTTTTTCAGTGATTTTAGGCGTTGGTATTGTAACGCCATTACTCCCTGTCTTTGCACATGAGTTAGGTGCTGGAGGGTTTTGTATTGGAATGATCTTTGGTTCATTTTCATTGAGCAGAACCTTTTTTTTACCAGTATTTGGCCATTTGTCTGATGCAAAAGGACGAAAACCTTTCATTCTTTGCGGTCTATTTTCATATGCATTAATATCAATTGCTTTCATGTATGTCCATGATCCTTATCTCCTGATTGTCTGTCGTTTTTTTCAAGGGATTGCATCTGCAATGATTCTACCAGTTGTTCAGGCGTATGTTGGTGAAATGACACCGAAAGGGCAGGAAGGTTTTCAGATGGCAGCATTCAACATTTCAATGTTTTCCAGCCTTAGCATTGGCCCCATTCTGGGGGGCTATATTCAGGATAAATGGAGTCTTCAAAGTGCGTTTGCGGTTATGGGGATACTCGCCTTTGTCAGTTTTTTTGCAGCTTTGGTGTTTCTGCCATCAACACAAAATGAGCTGTATCGAAAAAAAAGGCAAGAAAAAGTTTCATGGCGTTATTTAATAAAAAATAATACAATTATTGGATTGTTCTCTTATCGTTTTGCCTATACCACATGTATTGGAATTATTTGGGGGTTTTTGCCTGTTTATGCAGATGCAAACTTTCATTTAAGCCATTCTGAAATTGGCATTTTGATCATGTTAGGAGTTTTTATCAGTGGCGTATTTCATGTTCCAATGGGTTATTTAGCAGATCGCGTGGACCGAAATATCATGATTATTCTGGGTGGAGCAATTGTTGCTTTATCCATTTTTTCAATGGAACTGGCCTATAATTATTGGGGGTTGTTTGCCATTAATTGCCTTTTTGGGATTGGTGGTGGTATTTCAATGCCTGCTGCTACAGCAAGTGCTGTAATACATGGAAAAAAATTGCATGTTATGGGTTCTGTGATGGCTTTTCTGACGATGGGACATAGCCTGGGCATGATGTGTGGCGCATTACTTGCTGGAATTATCATGGAATTTCACCGCCTTCAAACATCTTTTTATGTTGGTGGATGGATTATGATTGCATCCTTGATTATATATTTTTGTGCTTTATCTTCAAAAAAATAACTTGATGGAATTTCTGTTCCGCAGGACTCAATAATGATCCTGCCACTTCCGAATAAAATTTTCATCAATCAGAATGGAGGAATGAATCAACGTGTTTTTCAATATTCTGGAACGAATTTTTGGCAGTAAAAATGACCGAGTAATAAATAAAATTCGACCCCTCGTAACTTATATCAATGAATTGGAACAGTCAATTCAAGACCTTGATGACGAAGCCCTTGGACAATTAACGTTCAAGTTCAAAGAGCGAATTGATAATGGCGAATCTCTTGACAGTATTCTTCCGGAAGCCTTTGCTGCAGTTCGAGAAGCATCACGACGTACTTTGGAAATGCGTCATTTTGATGTTCAATTAATTGGCGGCTATGTTCTTCATAATGGTAACATCGCTGAAATGAAAACAGGTGAGGGGAAAACACTTGTAGCAACATTGCCAGTATATCTTAATGCCTTAACTGGAAAAGGTGCACATGTCGTAACAGTCAATGATTATCTGGCCAAACGTGATACCGATTGGATGGGCACAATCTACAAATTTATGAACTTGAGTGTGGGCACAATTGTGCAGGGTATGGATGAATTAGCCAGAAAAGAGGCTTATGGGTCAGATATTACCTATGGTACAAATAACGAATATGGTTTTGATTACCTGAGAGACAATATGAAATTTTCAGTCAATGAGCTGGTTCAACGTGAATTGCATTTTGCAATTGTTGACGAAGTTGACAGTATTCTCATTGATGAAGCAAGAACGCCTTTGATTATTTCCGGCCCGGCTGAACAATCCACCCATTTATATGGTAAAGTCAATGGCATTATTCCAAATTTAAAGAAAGATGATGATTATACAATTGATGAAAAAGCCCGAAGTGCGATTCTCACTGAAGATGGTGTAGCGAAAGCGGAAAAATTACTTGATGTAGACAACCTTTATGATCCAAAATATATCGAACTTTTGCATCATGTAAACCAGGCCTTAAAGGCTCACACTTTGTTTAAGCGTGATGTCGATTATGTGGTAAAAAGCGGTGAGGTTGTCATTGTGGATGAATTTACAGGACGACTCATGGCTGGCAGACGTTATAGTGATGGTCTTCATCAAGCACTAGAGGCCAAGGAAAATGTAAAAATTGAAAATGAAAATCAGACATTGGCATCCATTACATTTCAAAATTACTTTCGTATGTATGACAAATTGTCTGGCATGACTGGTACAGCAGATACTGAAGCCGCAGAATTCAAAAAGATTTATGATCTTGATGTTATGGTTATCCCCACAAATAAAGAAATGATTCGAAAAGATCATCCGGACGCCATATATAAAACACAAATAGAAAAATATGAAGCCGCCATCCAAGAAATACAAAGATTGCATCAAAAAGGACAGCCTGTTCTGGTGGGTACCATTTCAATAGATGTTTCTGAATCACTGAGCGAAAAACTTCGCAACAAAGGCGTAAAACATGAAGTTCTCAATGCCAAAAACCACAAAAAAGAAGCTGCAATTATTAGTAATGCCGGTCAAAAAGGCGCGGTAACGATCTCCACCAATATGGCTGGTCGCGGTACAGATATTGTTTTAGGTGAGGGGGTCAAAGAACTTGGTGGATTGCATGTGCTGGGCACAGAACGTCATGAGAGCCGACGTATTGATAATCAGCTTCGTGGTCGTTCTGGACGTCAGGGAGATCCAGGATCGTCACGTTTTTATTTATCTCTTGAAGATGATTTAATGCGGATTTTTGGGGGGGATCGCATTCAAGGTCTGATGAATCGTATTGGTATGGATGAAGGAGAACCGATTGAACATCGGCTTATTTCCGGTGCCATTGAGCGCGCACAGCGAAAAGTGGAAGGGCATCATTTTGATATTCGTAAGCAATTGATTGAATATGATGATGTCATGAACCAACAACGTGAAGTCATTTATCGACAACGACAGGAATCTTTACGCGGCGAAAATTTAAAACCGGCAATTGTTGAAATGATTCAAGGCATTGTTGAAAGTATTGCAGATGAATTTGCTGATGATCGATTACTTCCTGAAGAATGGGATTGGCAGGCATTGAACGATGAATTCTTCCAATTCTTTTCTTTTAGGGTGCATCCTGATAAGAGTATCCTTGATAGCTTGTCTCAAGAAATGCTCTATGATTACCTTTATTCTGAAACAATGGCTTTTTATCAGAAAAAAGAATTGGATTTGGATCCACGAGAATTTAGAAAAGTTGAACAATTGGTCATGCTTCAGACTGTTGATCGCTATTGGAAAGATCATCTACTTCAAATGGATCATCTCAAAGAAGGCATTGGACTTCGTGGATATGCACAACAAAATCCACTGATTGTGTATAAAAAAGAAGGCTTTGAGATGTTTCAGGAAATGATTTATCAAATTCAAAAATCAATTATCAGTGTCCTTTTTCGCGTTGAGCGTGCAACGAATAATGATTTGGAACAATATGCTAAAAAATCAAAGAAAAAACTCACCTATTCATCAGGTAAAGAACCCGCTAGAAATGAACCTGTGAAAAGAGACAATAAAAAAGTCGGACGAAATTCCCCCTGCCCATGTGGCAGTGGCAAAAAATACAAAAAATGTTGCGGTGCAAAGTAATGAATCAATACCTATTTATCATAAAAAATAGATTGTTTTGGATAACCTGGCTTCTTTTCTTTCTGTTGGTAAATGGCATCCAGGCTAAGATACCCGCGCAAATTCATTTTCAGGGAATGCTGACAGATAATGAAGGAAATATTGTTGAAAACGGCCAACATGTTCTTATTTTTTCTATTTGGGATCAACAATCTCAATCCACCCAACAGAAACCGCTGTGGACAGAACGTCATCTGATAACAGTTGAAAATGGTGTATACAGTATTCTTTTGGGTGCTCATGTCCCTTTTGATGATCCAGATCAGAATCCATCTACTGATGATGCGCTCAGTTTTGCAGTGCCCTATTATTTAGATATTCAATATAAAGATCGTTCGTTGACATCTAAAGGAAAACTATTTCCTTTAACCACAGTGTGGACTGCCTTTCGTGCCAATACCTCTGAAGGACGTCTGGTAAAAAAAGTGAGTAAAGATCAAACGATTCAGGCGAATGAGGACATTATTTTTGCGCAGAGTGGTATTCAATTAACACTGCCGGATGCTGCAAATAATAAAGGAAGACTCATTACGATAAAAAAGGCAGATAATCAAACCAAAAGTGTCGCCATTCATTGTCAGGCCAATAATCAGATTATTGCCCCGCAAACAGCCCATACTGAAAGTACTTCTATAACTCTGACACAGGCTTTTGAGGAGCTTTCTTTGATCAGTGATGGCCATTCCTGGTGGGGAATGGGACAGAATTATTTTTCTTTGGATCAAATAGACCTGACTGATCAAATTAATGCATCAAGTATTAAAAATGGCAGTATTACAGGAATGGACATTTCACCCCAGGCTGGCATCACCTATGAACAGCTCTCGCTGTTTCAATCCATCAAAGGAAGTGATTTGGCTGATGGCGCGATCAAATCACCGCAAATTCATTCTCAAAGCATTTCGAATATTCACATTCTTGACAGTGCAGGGATTGCATACTCAAAATTGGCTTTAGCTGGACATATTTCTTCTACAGATTTAAAGTCTGAAAGTGTTGATTCAAATATCATTAAAAATGGCAGTATTATAAATTCTGATATTGCTGATGATGCCCAGATTCAATATGAAAAACTCAAGCTCGTGCGTGCCATTCAATATAAAGATTTGAAACCCAATATTGTTGACTCGGAAATTATCAAGAATAAAACCATCCGAGACATTGATATTTCAAACAATGCCCGAATTCAATACAATAAACTCGAATTGACAGATTCCATTCGAACCATTGATATTCAGGATCAAACCATTACCCCATCTAAACTGAATCATCTTCATTCAATGGGTCATAAAAATCAAGCACTTACATCTGATGGTCGAGGGGGGTTCCATTGGAAAAATATGGATGTGTTGGACCATGTTTATGTTGTCGGTGCTGGAAGTATCTATGAAACCATTAATGATGCCCTGGCTATGGCTAAAATGCATCAAGAACCTGTATTGATCAAAGTGGGGCCTGGTGTTTACAATGAACAGATTGTCACACGATACAAAACCTGTATAGAAGGTGCTGGTCAGGGGATAACAACGATTCGTTTTCATGGCGGAGAACAAGGATCATTGGCGAGTGCGACTGTTGTTGGCTATAGCGATGTCGAATTGCGTAATTTAACGATCATCAGTGATGCTACAACAACAAAATTGCCAAATGCCATTGGTTTGTACAATCTATCATCTGTAAATCTCAGATATGTCACAGTAAAATCTTTAGGTGGCACAGCTTATAATTATGGCATTTACAATGATCGGTGCCACCCTGTCATCAATAATGTAATTGTTGATGTTCGTTCCACTGTCACTGAAGAAAGCTGGAATTATGGCATATATAATGAATACGCGAATGCACACATCGAAAATGTTGAGATACAGGCATGGGGGGGGGATAGAACGTTTGGGCTGGCAAACAAAAGTTCTTTTCCTGTTATTTTTCATACACATATTACAGCCAGTGCTGGTGTGATGAAAAATCGAGGCATTTGGAACGAATCATCTTCTCCAAAGATTCTATATTCAGAAGTTATTGTTTCGGGTGTTTGTCATGATAATTTTGGCATTGAAAACTATAACAATTCTTCACCCATTATTAAAGATTCCATGGTAAAGGCTGTAGGACTAACCAGCTATGGATTATATCAATGGGGAAGTTCACAAGATGATATCAGGATTTATTCATCCAGCCTCTCTGGTGAAACCAACTGTATCTATGGTAATAAAGCGCATTTTTTGATCAGTCATTCACAGCTTGAAGGCAGCATTAGCGCAAAAGTACGTTGTGTTTCATCATTTAATCAAGATTTTTTTCCCCTTGATTTAAAATGTTTGCCATCACAATAATATTCTGTATTTTCAACGATTTTCTGCTATGGCACATTTTTTGCTTTAACAATCTATTTTTATTGAAAAAAGTACAAAGGAAGGCTCTGAAAAACAACTTACCCATTTGCGTCAGTCAGAAATGTGCCCAGACGGCTATGGGCGTGGGCATTCCTAAAAAGAATTTAAGTGAATATTAGAGCTTTCCCTAGTAGAGGTATGCATGGATAACAATAATGGCACGCAACAAATTCTTCTCGTTGAAGATAGTTCAATGATAAGAAAATATTTTCAAAAAGTATTGGCACCATTGCACATGAATATTTTGGAAGCTGCTGATGGTTTAATTGCCTTGCATATGATTAAGGATAATCATTTTGATCTCATCATTACAGATATAGATATGCCGAATCTGGATGGTATTGAATTATGTCAACAATTAAAAAAACAACCTGAGACACGATCCCTTCCTGTAATTATGGTCAGTTCTCTGGATTCTGATGAAGATATTGATCGTGGATTTCAAGCAGGCGCTTCAGTTTATCTATCAAAAACAGATGTTCAGGAACGTCTCTGCCTTGCTGTTGAAGATGTTTTATCAAAAACAGACCAACGAAAAAAGCAAATCATATTAGTTGTTGATGATTCACATATTATTCGCTCAATTGTAGAAAATGGGTTATGTCAGGCTGGATTTCAAGTAATTACTGCGGTGAATGGAAAAGAGGCTCTGGATGCTATTCATGGGAAGAAACCGGATTTAATTCTCAGTGATATTGCCATGCCAGTTATGGATGGCTTTGAACTGTGTCGTGAAATACAATCAGATGAAACATTACGCTTGTCTCCTTTTGTGGTTATGAGTACCAACAGTGAAAGAGGACATATGAAAAGAATGCTTGAAATTGGTGCTGCTGCTTATATTGTAAAACCATTTAATATTGATCAACTTGTGTTTCTCATTGAAAAAATCCTTTCAGATCATTTCATGTTGCTGCTCAAAGAAAAAGAACGACTTGATTTTGAACGAAGTGCCATGCTGTCGAGTATAACAAGCTTAAGCACCGCACTTGAGGCTCGGGATGCTTATACCAGGGGACATTCCGAAGCAGTTGCTCGAATCATTACCGGCATGATCAAGTTAACCGGTGCCAGTGACCAGGATATTGAAAATGCAATCATCGGTGGAAAATTGCACGACATTGGTAAAATTGGCGTGCGCGATTCTGTTTTGCTAAAGCCTGGAAAACTAACCTATGATGAGTACGAACAAATAAAAAAACATCCGACTATTGGTCGGGATATTCTTAAATCTATTCCTAGCCTTTCAAATGTTATCGATATTGTCTATCATCATCATGAACGTTTTGATGGAAAAGGTTATCCTGAAAAACTCAAAGGAAAAGATATTCCATTATGGGCCAGAATAACTGCTGTTGCAGATACCTATCATGCATTAACCAGTGATCGCCCTTATAGAAGGGGCATGTCTAACGAAAAGGCATTTCATATTCTAAATGAGATTAAGAATACCCAACTTTGCCCAGATTGTGTGGATTTATTCTTTCAATGGCTCAAGGTGTCTTAAGTTTATGATCACTTACTTCGTTCTCGAAGAATTGATCCAGTCAATCATTTCTTTAAACTGAAATTTTTTTAGAAGTTGTTCAAGATAGTGGATAAACGCCATAAATTCAGACTGCCTTGATTTGAGTTGTTCCATTAGATTTTTGATTTCGCTATAAGCGCCCTGGCGGGCCAGCCTTATCAATTCTTGTAAAAAATTTTCATCGGGAAGTTTGTCCGGTTGTGCAATCACAGGCGCATCTGTTTCATCCTGATTGTCACAAATTTTGGGTACGAACTGTTCGAATATTGTATACAGCTTTCCCGCTCGAATGGGTTTAGACAGATAGGCATCCACCCCACAAGCATCAATTTGATCTTCATGATAGGTTCTTCCCTCAGAAGACATCATAACAAAAACAATATCTTGATTTGATTCATCCTTTCGAATCTGTTGGATGACCTCAAATCCATTCATATCCGGCATGTGAAGATCAATAAAAACAATGTGCGGTTTCTTTATTTGTATTTGATCAATTGCCGACTGTGCATCAGCCGACTCATCACTACTTACATTTGAATATTTGGACAACATTTTTTTTATCACAAAACGATTGACTGCAACATCATCAACAATCAGGACATGTATGGGGGTGCTAAAAGGTGTACCTGAAATTTTTTTATTGGAAAGACAGATTTCTGTATCTGTATCATAATCAGGCATGTCAAATATTTCATGAATCTGAGACAACAAATTTTCTCCTGCATTTTGAATGGTCTCTATCATTTCTTTATGTTGAGAACTTAATGAATTATCTTTACATAATATTTGCGTTAACCCCAGTATAATATTCAGCGGTGTAAGTAATTCATGCGTTATTGACACATTTGTTTGTTTGTTTTCCGACATAATAAAATTACCTGATTTGTAATTATTATTGGGGACAAGTAGCTGCAGAAAAGCTGATGCTATCATTGTTTACGTTATAAATTCCAGCGCATGTTGCATTACCTTGCGCCCCGGTATCCACAGGTCCTTCGATTCTGGTTCCAATTAATTGAACCGAACCGCTGTCCATCTGAACTGATCGAGAACTTGCTGAAATGCGACCATAATCGACCGCCACTGTACCATTTTCAATATATATCCCAATTGTTGATGAAATACTGGTATCATGAATGTGAATGTTTCCTGATGTTTGAATGCCTGTATTTGTAGTACCGCTTATGGATGAGATACTACAATCACTTACAATAGGTTGAACAGATGAGGTAACGATATTATAAATACCAGTATTTTCTTGTGTCCCATTTGCTCTGATTGATACATGTTTCAATGTTGTGGATGTTTCTGAGTTGTAGACTCCCACTGCATACATTCCACCTGAAGGTTGCGAAACAATTGTCAAAAATCTGATTTCACAATGCATGGCGCCAATGACAGTGGCACTGCTGCTATCCGCTGATGGTGGTGTATTGCTCCCACTAAAAACAATAATCGTTTGATTTTCACCCGAACCTTCAATATCTACATATGGTTTTAATGTAACTTGTTCATTAAATGTGCCTGGCCCAAGTTTAATTAAATAACGATGGCTATCAGAATTATCTGTAATTGATGCCAGTGCATTTGTAATTGTTGAAAATTGGCCGCCATCTCCCACAGTCAGGATGTTCGATAATTTATCATATACTTGCCATTTCAAAGCTGTACCATCTGCGACCAACATGTGACCATCCTGCCGATTTCCGGAAATGGTCAATTTTGTTACCGAAAGGCTTTTATCCTGAATATCATCACCAGATAAGCTATTGTCCAATACTTTTGCTGATGTAACAGCATCATTTGCAATTTTAGGCTCTGTAACAGCATTATCATACACATTACTGTCGAAATTGACCCATTGCGTATTATCAAAGAAATAGAACCCTTTATGACCATCAGTTTGATACACAAGAAGACCTTCAACTGGATTTTCTATTGATGAACGATTTTCAAATGTCATACGTGGTATTAGAACACCACCTTTTTGAGAGTCAATTTGCAATGCAGAAACTGTGTAAGGAGTTACTGTACCAATTCCCACAGTGGTGGAACGAATGGTATAAATGGGGTCCTCTGGCTCAAAAACTTGAATTTTATTATTTGCAGTATCTGCAACATATAGTTTTCCAGAACGATCAAGAGCCAACTGTTTTGGATTGAAACCGATCTCATTGCCTAAAATTGTTTTCAAATAATAACCATTGTTATCATATATTTGAACGCGATTGTTGGTTGTATCAGCCACATATACATTTCCAGAATCATCTACATTGATACCAAAAGCAGTTCCCAGTTTGTCTGGATCTTGCACTGATGGAAACTCATTCCTGAATTGCCAGTTGGCATCAAATTTTTGAACACGCTTATTGCCGGAATCCAAAACGAAAATATTGCCTGAACGATCAATGGCAATACCATAAGGGGTATTAAACTTTCCAGGATCGGAACCTTCACCACCAAAAGTATAGTCTAAACTCCCATCTGCTGTAAATACGTAAACCATATGTTCACCGGTATCAGTCACGTAGATCTTACCATTTTTATCCAGGGCAATGCCAAATGGCTCATCAAAATATCCTGAAATTAATGTTTCCATCAATGTGACTGTAACAGAATTCAGATTCACTTCATATTTTTGGATTTCCTTTTTGAGCTTATTCACCACAAGAAGATTGTTGTTCTGATCCAGCACAATACCTTGTGGTTCATTTAATCTATTTCCAAAACTTGTGGTATATATTTGGTAGTTACTTGTGATGTCAATCAATCTGATGCAATCATCGTAAGATTCGGCCAGCAACAGAAAATTATTCTCGGTTATCGCTATGCCTGTAGGACCATCAAATTCGCCTGTACCACCAACTGATTTTAAACTTTTAATTTCACTGATTTTCTCATCAAAAGGTGATGGTGCAGCCCAGTAAAAACCGCCGCCACCATCAGACATCAGCGATTCCTTTAGTTTGCCATTGTTTTGAATACCAGACAATTTTTGGGGCAAAATAGCTTGATTGGCAATATCAAGATCTTGAATGGTGCCATCAACAATATCTTTGCTTTGAATACTATTGGTCAAATCAATGGCAGAGTAACCCAACGAGCCAGTGGCAAGGTCACTGGCTTGAATTGCGCCGGCCAAATTCAAAACAGTATAAGGTATGACACGATCTGGTAAAGATAATTTATCAATAGTGATTGCCTGGCTTGCAATATCTTTACCTTGTATGGCGCTATCTAACAAAAGTTTTCCATATGGAATCTGTGCATTACTTGCAATATGAGAGTCTTGAATTGCACCATTATCAATGTGTTGGGATTCAATGGCTTTTTCAGAAATCTCCTGGGCGGTAATCATGGGATGACCGGATATCAAAAACTGACCTGATACATCAGGAATTGTTAGCGATTGTGGTGATTTTGCCAGATTGACAAATTCTGTTTGTGCCAAATGAATGGATTGGATATCTGCATGACGAACAGTTGCAGTTATTAAAGAAGCTGTTGTTGCAGATAGATTCGTGGTGAATGACCCTTGAGTAATTATGGCACTTTCTGCTGTCACTGTGTTCAACTGGGAATGGCCTAAAACGTTTAATTTGGGGAATTCATCTGGCAAAGATCCAGATCCGGAAACTGTTTGCCAGAAAAATTCGCCAACACTATTTGTTGAAAGTACCTGACCGGATGTACCTGCCTGGCTGACATACAATTTGTCAGGTGTGATGCTTCCAGATGCCAAATCATTTGATAATATGCTTTCATCAAGAATATTTACAGAGTCTACAGCATTATATGCCATTTTACTTGCTGTTACAGAGCCATTCATCAAATCGCCAGTGGAAATATTTCCATGCAAGTTCAGTTTGGTGTAACTGATCCGGGCATTGTCTGCAATATCGTTATCAGTAATGGATTGTTTTAAACTGAGTTTGGCATAGGGGACATCACCATTATCAAGATTGAGTTTGGGATAGGTTACCACACCATTTGCTAAATCGGTTTCTTGAATGCTATTGGCAAGGTTTAACTTATTGTATGATATTTCAGCATTTTGAGAAATATCTGAATCTTTAATGCTGTCTGTCAACTCCAGGTTTTTGTAATCAATCGTATCTGCGCCAAAAAAATCTTCAGATTTCAAACCGGTAAGATCTAGTTTTGTATGAGAAATTGATGCATTATCTGCAATATCAGAATTGATTATCAAACCTGTGAGATTTATCATGGAATAGGATAAATCACCAGATGTCAGATCCAATTTTTTGGCAGTAACAGACTGATTGGCCAAATCTTTGGTATGGATTGCACCTTCAAGTTGCAATTTCGTATATGCAATGGCAGCATCTGATGAGATATCGTCATTTGTTATGGCGTTTGTTAGCACCAGATTTTTACGAGGAATGGTCAAATCTTCAAATGCCAGTTTTTGTGAGTTTACACTGTTATCCGCCAGTTTTGCGCCAGTGACAGATTCATTGGCCAAATGTGTCGTTTGAATACTTTGAGGCTCAATTGTATTACTTGAACCGGAATCAATTGAAAGTTGTCCACCAGTGCTGATCCAGTTTCGACCATCGCTGATCAGGTTGATTTCTTGAAATTTTTCAGTCAATTCAAAAGGATCAGCCCCATCATTGGGATCGTGATTAACACCATCAATGGTTTCTCCATTTTTTGTTATGATTGAAACAACAGTCCCTTTGGGGTCAATTTTCTTGATCGTTATCATTCGTCCAGAAGCATTCAACGCCTGGGAAAGTGTAATCTGCGTATTACCAACAATCAATAACATATCTTCAGCATCTGAGATAACTGTATTTTCATCTTTTATCGCAATCAAACGACCCGCAGATGTTTTTGCTCGAAATGCTGACCATACACTGGACAATGGCAAATAACGACCATCAAAACCAATTTCATCCCATGTCGTCTCGCCGCTTTGTCGCACCTTGATTCCTAAATAATAAGGATGTGAGAAACCCAGCGCATCAGATTCATCTGTATCTCGGTTGGGATCTTTAAATGCTGTCACTGCCCCCAATGATGCAGTATAGAAACCATTTTTTACATTGACTTGTTGAATTTCATTCCACAACTCGGAAGCGGTTTCATCATCGCCATTATAAATACTGAATTTCACATCATATTCGCCATCTGCAACAGGCATACCGCTTTTATCTGTGATATATCCCTGAAAATTGACAAGTGGGGAAATTTTAGCATACAAAGGGCTCACTATGAACAAAAGCCCCAGCATTATTCCAATTATTTTTTTTGAAAATATAGATTTCATAATACCACGCCTTCTTTATGATTATTACAAACATGCAATTTTTTAGTAGATTGATGAAATTATTGAATTTTTTTATTATCAATTGTAATGATAATCGACATATCCATTATTTTTCTTGAGTGAAAAGCAAGGACAACTTTCATGTACACTTATATACTTTGCTTATGATACTCAATGTTTAAGTTTTTTCGCAAAATAACAATATAGCTCATTCCCAGGCTCTGTCGATTCAATTTTTTTTATTTGATGTAAACCTTTCAGGGCTAAAAAAACAAAGTTCCGACTTTTTGTGAATGCGACCAATTCCAAAAAGGGGATAAATTTTTTTATTGTATTCCCCCAACCTGGACATAAGCCCAATTGGATAACACATCTATTATTGACTGGTTACAATCTTTTTGATTGCATTTTAATATTTTTATGTTAAATTATTATTGAATTATGGCACATTTTAAGTAAGCGTTCATAAATTTTCGGGTAGCTAAAGTAAATTTCAAAAATAGGGTGTATTTTCTTAACCCTGAAAGGGCGTAATATACCAGCCCAGGGCAACACCCTGCGTAATAATTTACTAGGATATACCCCAAAATTTATGATCGCTTATTTATGATATCACCTGGTGATCGAAATAATGCTCAAAAACTTGCAGATAAATTAAATATCAGAATCTATTCCCATGCTAAAAAATTGAAATTTTAGTAACCTGATTGGAATATTTTCTGCATGCAGAACCACTAAAACTTCCATTATGTACCACTTAACAATGCTCTGTTTTTTAGCTATCTGAATGATATAGTTTCATAATATCTGAACATTTAAATATTATAATAAATTATTAATAAGGAGTTTTTTTATGATTCAAAAACACTTTATGGCAATTGCTGCAATCGTTATAATGTTTGCGGCAAATCAGGCATGGGGCGCAGGATTTGCGCTCTACGAAAACAGTTCACGAGGCACCGCCATTTGTGGCGCATTTGTTGCCCGTGCAGATGATGCATCAGCCCTGTTTTATAATCCATCAGGAATTACCCAGCTCAAAGGCATGCATATCTCAAATGGAGTTAATACTTACACCGGTCTCGTTGAAATCCATTATCCAGGTGGTGGTAGTGAATCGGTTAAAGACAAAACATGGTTTGTCCCCAATTTCTATTTTAGCCAGCAGGTAAATGATAACATGTGGGTTGGAATGGGTGCTTTTGCTCCATTTGGCCTTGGCAATAAATACAGGGAAAACTGGTATGGAAGGTACAATATGTATCATGCTGAGATTTCTTGTATGGAAATAAACTCAAATATTGCCATTAAAGTGAATGATTCTTTTTCAATTGCCTTTGGAATGTCCCGGCAAAGTTTTGAGCTTTTGAATAAGCGAAAAATGAAACCAGAAAATCTGGTTGTTCAGGGATTAAAAGACCTGGGTGACCCGAATGCAGAATTAAC
>Ga0272440_1000366_pt1 | contig 38547 bp, 22 predicted proteins | sample SSMMMBAug17_FD_192440 | JGI IMG/M metagenome (GOLD analysis project Ga0272440, IMG submission 192440) | Marine sediment archaeal communities from Little Sippewissett salt marsh, Falmouth, MA, United States - SSM-MMB-Aug17 | ecosystem: Environmental > Aquatic > Marine > Wetlands > Sediment ...
TAAGATTCATTGTTTTTCCAAATCGTCGGGGCCGTGTAAGTAATATGACCAGATAGGGGCATTGAATAATCTCTTCGGCAAATAAGCTTTTATCAACATAATAAGCGTTTGATTCTCTAATTTGTCTGAAATCTGACTGTCCAATTAAAATATTGTTCATATGAACCTCTAAATACATTATATTTTATTGCAAAAAAATCATATCAAATAATGGAATCCGAATGGGCAACGTCTCAATAAAACACCCGCCGCCACTATCACTTGACTTAGGGCTTTCTTCCTCTTCAGGAGGTTCAGTATCTTTTTCAATGTCAAAGCCGATCAGCGTTAAATGGGTCATCAGTAAATAAACCACATCATTATCGCGCTCAAATTGAAAATCTGTTGGATTGAATCCATCAATACCATCCCCTCGTTCATCAAGGAGAAATGTTTTGAGGTCAGATCCAGTAAAATAATTGCTCAGTGCTTCATAATTGGACGAATTATTGTTTAAAACCAGAGGCACTTTGATTTGAGGGGGTTTTTCAAAACGAAGAGCACTCAGGCGCCCATTGATGAGAACAGGATTGTAGCGCACACTTGCACCCGCATATTTGCCTTCAGCCATTTCAAAAGATATCATCGCGCCACTGCCTGCATTTTGTGTGAAACAATAATGATTGATTGTAATAATAATTTTTTGGTCGGGTTCTGGATGAAGATCTTTATCAGCTGAATCAGATCTTATGCGATAGACATCATCTGATGATTTGTACATCATCAGACCTTGTGTGTCTGAAGTGCTGTTATCAATAAACAAATACTCCAATGGAATGGGGGGGATAACAACAGGTAAGGTCTGTTCAATTCCTGAAGTATTTTTTATTTTGATACTCAGGGAGGTGCCAATGAGAGGATAAAACAACTTTTGGGCACTGGCGGCGGTTGCTGCTGTACCATATTCATTTTCAAGACTTTTTTGGTCTTCAGGACGATCTTCCGATTCATTTGATTCGGATCCATAATCAATATATGTCAGTTGATAATCGCTTACAAAATTAGACGTATTGCCATCAAAAAATTCAAAATAAAGGGGATAATGACTGTCTCCATTCACAATAATGGGAGTAATTGAAGTATTACTTAATTTCCATTCAAATGGCAATGACTGGTTCATATTGCTGGCAATTGTAGTATTGTTCATCCTTACTGTCATTCCAGAAGTAAAATATTCAGGATTAAATTGCAGTTGTACGCCCTGATCATTTCGTTGGTGTGTGATGCCCACAAATGGCGTTTTTGGATTAAAAATCGCATTGTTCAGCGATGCCTCGATTTGCATATCATTTATAAAATGAATAAGTTTTTGATCGTTGTGTTGACATTCCAGGGGGGTATAGTTTTCTGCAATAATGAGTATGCGATAATAACCTGGATTCAACAAAATGGTCAATGTTTGTGTGTCATTTTGTCTTTGTCTGACAATCAAACCTGTTTCAGCATTAATCACTTTGTATTCATATAAATCACCTTCCTGATACGCACCTGTTAAATTGATTGTCAATTGTGTGGCGGATTGACGAATTAATGACGCCTTGATGGGGAGATCTTGATCTAAATAGATTGCAGAGGAAATATATGGGTCATAATTATCAGCAATAACAGTAAATTTATAGATGCCTGCAATCCATCTAGAGGAAATGCGCGATTCATTTGATTGAATTGTTTTTAGAATTTTATTACTGTTGGCATCCATAATGCGGACTGTTACATTTTCACCAGGAATATAATCTCCCTGTAAATCAATATCTAAACGAAATACATCCGGGTTGTTTTGAATACTGATGGGAATCTCCATATTGGCCATTAAATCAAATGTTTTCATTGCGGACTGATAGTTTTCTCCTGTGAAATGAAACGCGTAAACGTTTTCAGGTAGATCTAATGAAATCTTATCTGTGCTTGCCTGATCCTGCTTGACAATCACATCGTTTTGCAAATTAACAACGCTGTAATTATAGATATCACCTTTCAAATAATCGCCCTCCAGGGTAACATCCAAATGATGGTAAAGCAATGTACTGCCTGCAATTTGAATTGTAACAAGTCCCAGGTTGGATTTTTCATAATTATCGCTCACATGAAATGTCAGCAAATCTTCTCCTGATTCACCTGGATTGGGTCTGTAGATAATGTTGCCCTGAGTCGGGTTCAGAATGCTCACAGTCCCTTTTTTGGGCTGTGTGACAATGGAATAAAGTAAAAGATCGTTTTCGTCTGGATCGCTTGCGAAAAGCTGTCCTTCAACCTGAATGGCATTTTCAGGAACCTCTAATGTAGAGTCATAGGCAATGGGTCTGTCTTGTGTCCCTAAAACATCAATGGTTATTGTTTGTGGCTGTGATGTTCCCTCATGATCACTGGCAGTAAACAATAAGTAATCTTTGCCAGAATAATCCTGAAATGGTGCATACAAAAGATGGGGAGGCGTACCAGAAATGACACCATTTGTCGTTTTTTGATAGACTGCAAATGTAATTGAATCGTTTTCAAGATCTGATGCTGTCAGTGTTATGTCTAAAGTTTGATCCTCAAACATGGATAATTTTTGAGCCGCAGGATTTGGAACATCATTGATTGGCGTAATTGTTACGAGAATTGTTTTGGAAACATAGCTGTTTTCAGCCCCATCAGTCACACGAATGGTAAAGGAATCTGTTCCATTATAATTGGAAAATGGCTGATATTCAATAAAACCATCAAACCATTGAATCGTGCCATGTTCAGGGGCAACTGATACTGATTTAATTAATTGATCTGATGGCGTTTCAGGGTCAGAAATGTCAACTTGAAGCTGATAACGCTGATCTTCTGCTGTGCTTAATGCATCTTGTGAAACAATCGAGGGTGGGTCGTTGACTGGTCTGACAAATATCGTCATACTCATACTGTTGGGCTCAGAGGGTGCCTTATAATAAAAAGAATCATAACCATATTCATTATCATAGGGTATATAGATAAAATAATTATCAACCAGCGGAATCAGTCCTTTTTTGGGCGATTGAACAATTATCGTATTATTGGGTAAATCAATGCGAATGGATTCATCTTCATTTCCAATGAGATCAACCTGATGAATGCCGACCCATATTTGAATAGTGGCTGTTTTTGAATTCGATTTACCATCGGATGCATTGACGTTCAATAGTTCCATTCCCATAAATCCATTTACAGGGGTATAAGTCAAGCCTGCACCAACAATACTGGCTTTGCCATGCACCGGCACGTTGATGATGTTATAGTTTAATGGATCATTGTCTGCATCCTCAGCCATTAAAGTGAGATACGCAAGTTGGTTGAGTTCAATTTCAACATTCTGACTTTCAAGAACCGGAGCATCATTTACCGGTTTGATTACCACTGAGACGATTCCTGTTTCTGAACGCTGGGTGCCATCACTGACTTGATAGGTAAAATTATCCTCCCCGGTTTCATTGGTATGGGGGATATAGACAAATTCGCCAGTATTGATATCCAGTAGTTTAACGATCCCTTTTTGGGGTAATGTGATTAATGAATAAGCCAGTGATGTTGAATCGACATCAGTTCCCTGAAGTGCATTTGAAAAGCTGGTATCTTCATCCAGTTGAATTGAAAATGACTGTGCCACTGGCGGATCGTTGACAGGATGAATGTCTATTTTTACCCATGCGTTTTCAGATTGCCCGCCACTGTCATCTAAAACTCGAAATGAGAACTGATCTTGACCGGAGACATTATTTAATGGCGTGTATGAGAAATGCCCCGAATCCTCAATTGCAATATTGCCCAATTGCGGCGCTTCCACTATTGTAAAATGAAAACTGTCGCTGTCAACATCAATGGCAATCAAATCAGCATCAAAGGAAATATCTTCTTCAGTTTCAAATTGAGCGGGTTTTGCAGTGGGGAAATCATTCACAGGCGCAATCGTTATGCTTACCTGTCCAATATTTGATTGTGACAATGCATCCATTGCCTGAAACGTAACAATATCTACACCAAAAATATTGGCAAAAGGTGTGTAGGAAAATTTTCCTGTTGAAGGGTTGGTCAATATTGCCATCCCCATTTGACCATTTTGGACAATTTCAAAGGTCAAGGCATCCTGATCAATATCATAGGCTAAAAAGGTGCTGCCAACAGGTACATCTTCAACCGCATCAAGTAATGAATGCTGGGCAATGGGAACATCATTTTGCGGCAATATACTCACTCTGATTTGAGCGATATTCGATGTCAACAAATGATCACTGGCGGTAAATTGAAATGAATCCGAACCATTATAGTTATCATTCGGATGATATATCACTGATGGCGGTAATCCAGTCAAATGACCATTTTTGGGATGGGTGGTAATCGTATATGAAATGGGATCATAATCCGGATCCATGGCTTGAAGCATTATTTCTATGGGTTGATCTTCAAGACCTTCAATATCTCGATCATTGGCAACTGGCGCTTTATTTACTTTTCCAACCAATACTTCAATGGTAAGGCGTGTTGTTTCGTATCCATCAAATGCATCCATCCAAAATGCGTCTTTGCCGCTATAACTTGGATAGGGCGTATATACAATCTGACTGACATTTCCTGTAACAGAGCCGTGCGCAGGTTGGTCCCATTGTATTTGAAGTTCATCATTATCGACATCATAGGATTCAATATCAATTATTAATGGCGTGTTTTCACTGGTCTGAAGGGGCGGTACTGGATTCTGAATTTCAATAACAGGGGCATCGTTGATGGGAGAAATATACACAACGTACTCTTTTTCCTGTTCATTAATTTCATATGTAAACGTATCTTTTCCATAAAAATTCTCATCAGGTGTATAAATCAAATTTGGCGGCGATCCCATCAAAATGCCATGTTGCGGCTGGGTTTCAATGGTGACATAAACAGCCAGATCAATTGATAAATCATTATCTTCTGTACCAATGGCATCAGGAGGTGACATGACATTAAATATAATAATACCGGAATCGGTTTTTCCTTCATTGTCATTCACAGAAAAGGTCAGTTGATCCTGTCCAACGAAATCATTATTGGGTTTATAGGTGATTGTTGGCGGAACACCTGTTGCATAGCCATGTGTGGGCGTTTCAATGAGTTCATAGGTAAAACCTTCGGTCGGACTATCAATATCATAGGCAGTCAGTGTGAGTGTCATTGATGCATTGGCAAAGATATCCACTTGCTGCTGCAATGCCACAGGTGGATCGTTCACAGATAGAATGGAAACTGTCACTGTTGCTGATTGCGCCTCAGACTGATTATCAGTGACTGAATAAACAAAGTAATCCATTCCAGAAACATCGGTTTTGGGCGTATAAATAACGATGCCTTTTATTGGATCAATAATTGTCGCATTCCCATTCTGGCCGGTTAGAAGCATTTTGAAAAACAAAGGATCATTTTCAGGATCATTCACAGACAGGATGATCGTATATGCGGTGTCCTCATCTATTGTCAAATATTGACTTTCAATCACAGGTGGATCATTTTCATTATTGATTATAATTTGAACTGTCGCTTCATTGGAAACCAGATGCCCATCAGTGACTTGAAATGTAAATTCATCCTGGCCCACAACATTATCATAGGGTCGAAATATGCAATAGCCATGTTCATTATCAGTAAGGGTGAGAAGTCCTTTTTCAGGTTGACTCAAGATTTCATAGGTAAGGGTGTCATTGTCAATATCATGAGCAATTAATGTATATTGGGTGGAAACATCTTCTTTTGCTGACAATGTATCAGAACTTGCTTCTGGCGCGTCATTAACAGGAAAGATATTGAAATCAATTGTCGCGGATTCAGAATGTACCAGACCATCATTTGCCATGAATTGAAAAGAATCTGTGCCATTATAATTCAGTGCAGGCTGATATACATAATCGCCGGTTTGGGAATTCAAATTGATTGATCCATGCACCGGCTGCTGGCTGATTTCAAATATGATCGTATCGTCATCATTGGGATCAGTGGCAAGCAGTTTTCCCTCAAAACGTTGGTCTTCATCCAGACTTTCTGTGGCAGAATTGACTTGCGGCGGATAATTGAGTCGTCGAAAGGTCGCAAAAATTCTATAATTTGCATCAATATTTTCAAAGGTATAGGAATTATTTGAAACAGTAACCGGTGTATCATCAACCAAAACCTGATCAATCATGTAACCATCGTCAGGTAAGATCTGAAATTCTTTTTTGCTCATGCCAGGCACAGAAAACGTTCCTTTAGGGGAGATCTGGCCATTGGCGCCAGATAACGCCACAATCTCGTATTGGGCGGTTTCAAACTGAACATACAACGTGTGATTGTCTTGTACATTATAAAATGTATAACGATTGCCCTGGATCGGCGTTACGATATCATCAATCCAAAGTTTTGAAACCCCATAACCGGGAGAAGGTTCAAAAGTAAAGGATTGTGTTTTTCCATCAAATACGAATCCTGTTTTAGGTTCTACATTGCCATTGCTTCCAGCAGTAGCAGAAATGGTAAATGCTGGATTGAAATGGGCTGTCAGATGAATATCCTTTTGAATATGGTTCAACTGGAAGGTCTGGGTTGTTATTTCATGGGGTGTACCATCAACAGTCAGATGGGATAGGGCGTACCCAATATCCGGTTCAAATTCAAATTCAAGGGAGTGGTCATGTTGTACAGGAACAGGCCCGGCGGGAATTACAATCCCATTGTCTGAACTTGAAATATAAACCATATGTTCAATTGGGGAAAAGGTAACAACAAGGAGATGATCTTGAGTTACTGGTGAAAAGACATAGCCTTTTCCATCATATTGCACCGCCCGATCATCTAAGGTCATTCGTGACACCTGATATCCTGGATTTGGCGTAATCTCGATTTCTGAACTGTCTTTATCAGTGAGAACCAGAAGCGTGGGAGACACACTGCCATAAGCATTGGATTTAATCGTAATTGTATGTTCATTTGATCCCACGTTCAGTCTTGTATGTCCAAAGGTTTCAGCTTCATTCTTTGCTCTGTCCCGAAAGCGTGTATACACATTTTTTGACCCGCCTTCGCCCGATAATTGCCATTGTTTTTTTGTTTTCAGTCGTTCCCAATTTCCACCGCTGGTATAGCTGACATTACTGATATACATTTCGGCAGCACCAGAAGCGCCCAATGAAAGGCTGACATCATGAGATTGTGTGTCTGGCGGCAGGGATACATTAACATTGGTTGGGGGACTGGTATCAATTCGAAATGCAATGGTTGTTGTGTCACCGACCCGACCTTGTTTGTCAACCGCCGCCACATGAAAATAGTAAGACACATCATCACCCTGAAGATCCCGACTCGTGATTTTACGTGTTCTGACAGGCGGTTTCTTAACTGTATTGAACGTATTGATTTGATGTTCTGGCGTTTGATTAAAAGAATAATAATAGCCATTAACATCGCCTGTTTCCGGAGGATCCCACGTCATGGCAACATTTGGCCGATTCGTTACTTCGGCTGGGATTGCACTGGACATATTTCTAAGGCGATTATTGACTGTTACGTAAGGATGTGTCAGAGATCTCAAGCGACGTACCGGTCCGGGGCCTTTTGTTTGAACCCCAGCAGATCGTTTTTTTCCAGTTGTGATGCCACTCAAAATAATGTTGATCTCTTCACCTGTTGAAAATATTTTTCCATTGTTTTCATTATCTTCAAGACGACCTGATGCCGCAACCCAGGCATCAACAGCAGGTTCCTCACTTGATTCCCAGGCATTGACATTAATACGATAGCCTGATTCTGGATTCAGTCCGAAAATATGAAATTCATTGTTTTCAACTCCGACACTTTGAATAAACTGGCTGTTTTTATCAAATATTTTTAAAATGATTGTCAGGTCCAACGTGTTATCAATTTTTCCCGACAATTCATATTGCGGATGGCTTTCCATGGTTAAATCCACACGTGCCCCGGCATAAAGCCCGCCTCTGGTTTGAATGGGATAACCTGCTGCAACAACATCAATTTGATAATCGTTTACCTGTAACCCATTAGAGTCTCTGACTCTCAAATTACATATTTCAAATTGACCCTTTAGATCAGATTGTGCGGTCCCAATATAATCTGGGGCACTGTCATACGCTTTGGAAAAAATGGAAATCGTGGCATCCCAAACAGGACTGCCTGTTTGGGAACTATCCAGACTGCCATAAATACATCCGCTGGCAGGCATTTTAAGGTTGAATTGCGCGCTGGGAGATTGTTCCTGAAATTCCTGATCCAGATAGGATGGATGTTGTACAATAATGCGATAATCCCGCGAAAGAGGGGCATTGGTAATGGTATAAGCCCCTTTTAAATCGCTTTGGGTGGTTTGAAAAAAACCGGTTTGTTCAGAAAATACTGTAATTTCAGCATCAGTAATGGGGTCATTGGAATAATCGTCAAGAATTATGCCGCTAAAATTCGCCGCTGTTTTTAACGTAATTTGAAAAAAGTTTGGATTGGGAATGTCTATTTGCGTGGCACGATAATAAGCAAATGGCATATTTGATTCAGGCCATACCCAAAGAATATAATTTGATCCTTGTGGAAGATTTTGAAGTGTAAAAAGTCCTTCATTGTCAGTTTGTGCCCGATCATATTGATTGGAGTTATCGCTGGCCTGAATTTCTACCATGACCTGTACTACAGGACGATTCATCGCATCAATAATTTGTCCATCAATATGATATGTATTTTGGGCCTTTAGAACAAAATTGACATCTGTGTTACCTGCTGAAATATTCTTTTGAGACATGCTGGTATGATAATCAGAATCTATATTACCTCCAGCGGCAGTTACAATGTAATCTGTTGATGGCAGCAAGCCCATGATTTCATATTGTCCTGTTTCGTTGGAATATGCACTGGCGCCAAAATTTAATGCATTTGAATGGCAGTTTACAAAAACATTGGCCAGGGCATTGCCTTTTTCGCTCTTAATGATTCCTGATATGGTTTGAAGATCACTTATTGCAAATATGATATTTTGAATTGTGTCATCCACAATAGACAGGGGGGTACTTTCTGTAATATCTCGCAATGTTTTATATGGATGGTAGTAAAATACGCCCACATCCTGAATATGGGCTGACAGGATGTAATCTGAAAAGGCCAATCCTTTAATGGAAAAGCTGCCATCAGGCAAAGGAATGGTTTCAGCCTGAACATCAAGGGTTACAGCATTTGCAAAGATACGAATATCGTGACCAGTAGCACCAGTAATTTGTCCATTGATTGATGCACCGGCAGAAAGTTCAAAATTGATACCTAAGACATTATCAGTCATGGTGCTGACTGCTTTAGCATTATCAATATTTAAGGCATCCGGGTAATAATGGTCAATACAGTCATTTGCAGATATAAATATAAGATAATCACTTGCAGGGACCAGGGCATCCATCTCATAATGTTTAATCATTTCATTATGATATTCAAAAGAGATTGTTTTTTCAAAATGGCTTTTTTCAGAACGTGCAGTGATCAGCACTTTTTCACCATCAGGAAAGGCATCATGAAATTGAACCACACCCGAAATAGTACGATCTGCTTTTTCTGACAAATGAAACACAATGTTTTCGGCATTTGTTTCGCGTAAATCAATGGACTGCGCACCTTCCAGATTGGACTGATCTGGATAATAGATTTGTGGATACGCATTTCCATAAATATAAAGAATATAGTCACTGGCAGATTGCAGTTGCTCTATTTTAAATGTTAACGCAGCATCTGTACCCTCCAGTTTTTGAGTACGTTCAATCCCAAGCGTCGTAGAAATGGCTTTGATCCAGATTTGATCGCCTCTGTCCACACCATAAATAACACCAGAGATGTACCGATCAGGTGGCTGCAAAACAAAATCCAGATAGGTGGTCTGACGAACCAGTGTCACAGATTTTGTGATGGTTTGATAATCCAGACCTGAGACCTTGATAGAATAAATGCCAGGGGGTAAACCCGATATATCATATTGATAGGTGCCCAGATCCTGGGAAAGCATACGTCCCCATCCACCAGTGATTTCTGAAAATGCTTCAACAGTCAAACCAAAAACAGGATCATTATTGTCAAGAATTCTGCCGCGAATGCGGTATCCTGGAAGTAAAATCAGATTGCGATTTATTTCTGATGGTGCTGTAGATCCCGCATATTTACGATTATAAACAGAATCATTGTTGATGTTTGTATCTCCATTATCCGCATAGTAGACAGGCATGTTGTCCTGGAATTGGGCGATGATTTGATAATCGGAAACAGTTTCATCCAATTCACGCATCATATAATGCCCCAGTGCGTCTGTTTGGCATTGCCCAACAAAATTAGCGATGTCTGAGCGTATGGTGATTAAAACACCTTCAGGTGCAGGGGTACTTTCTGTGCCTATAAAAATATTGCCTTGTATTGATGCGCCGCTGTTGAGTTGAAAATTGATTTGGGTTTGCGTAAGAGTGCATGCGTTTATCACAGTCGCGTTTTCAGGGGTCTCTGTCTGGCTGTAGTACTGTACGCTATAATCTGATTTGGCGGCACTGATAACATAATCAGGCGCTGGAATGACATTTAATGTGTAATTGCCATTGTTATCACTCATCGCTTTTGCAGATTTATTCCAGGAATTATTTGTCGAGACCGCCTGAATTAAAACATCAGATAATGGCATGCCGTTTATGTCAGAAATGTGCCCATGAATTGTTGTTTGATTGCGTAAATGAAAAACAATATCCGCGCCATTGGTTGCCACTGATGAAACAGACTGATAGACATAATCATCAGAAACAATTTCAACAAGATACCCCTCAGTTGAAGCATCCATTTCAGATACCGGAGACAAACCTTTCAATACAAAAGCACCAGACTGATTTGTTACAGCAGTGCTTCCCAAACGAAGGATTGATGACCATGCATGGACTGTAATTTCGGATACAGGGCTGCCATCTAAATAAACATAACCTGAAATGCTGTCACCACTGTCTGGATCAAATATAATATCAATGTGATCTAAAAGCGGCATTGTTGGATTCAACCATTTTGCAAGATTGGCTGAAGTTGCGCTTGATGTAGGAGAATCAATGCCCGGTGTTTGATTGGTGTTCAGGGTAAAAAAGAAATCAGTATCCAGGATTTTTGAATAGGCTGATATGCGGTATTGTCGATCCGCGTAGAGGCCTTCGATTTGATAATATCCATTTGGATCAGTAGTGGTAAGAACACTGTGGCTGTTATCTCTTGAGGTTGCATGGACTTCAACATTGGCAATACCATTTTCTCGGTCATGAATCTGGCCAGAAAAACCTTCAACCGGGGCTTTGGGCATAAACAGATCTATTCCTGTGAGATCGTCTGCAAGAACAATCAGCCTGTTGGCATCCTGCATACTTTGTTGATTGATGTAATAGCGGCCTTGATAGGTGGTGTTTCCAGGAGGAGGCCAGGCAGATACAATGAGATTTGATGAAACTGGCAGGCCATCTACTGTGTATTGGCCATTCTCATCGCTGATTGCTGTCCCTTGAAGGCGCTCATTTTGCCAGACCTTGACATGAAAGCCGGATAAAGGTTGATCCGGTTGTTCAAGTTCATAAATATGTCCACTAATAGAGCGGGTTTCATATCTGACAAACAGGGCTGTGATCTGATGATCACCATCTGCAAGCATGGGATAGCTTTGAATGGGTCCAAAATCAAGATGATCCACAAAAACAGATTCAATTTGAAAATCGGGTTCTGGCGTAATCTCAAAAGAAATGAATGTTCCTTCCACAGCAGTCATTGTTCCATCTGGCGAAATGCTTCCCCCCTCATTTGAAGCGGCATGAATGGTATAAATAGGTAAGATTTCAAAACTGACATGGATCGTGGCATCCTCCTGCAAATCAGTAAAAACAAAATTTGTCAACGTACCAACAGATTGATCATTTACCACAACATCCTTTATGGAATGCCCTGTATCGGGAATAATAACAAATTCAGGATAATCTCCCTCAAGAAATTGTAATTCACCAGATGGTGTAATGATACCGCCTTCATCCGAAGTTGCAACAATAGTGTGGCGTGGGCGCATTTCAAAAATGGCATGGATATCATGATCTGCATTGATATCCCAGAAAGTAAAACGATTGACAGCGCCTTGTGAAACCTGATCCACAACGACATCAGCAATGGCATAGCCATCATCAGGAATAATATCAAAGGTTTGATCATGTCCTTTGTTGACCTGCATCTGGCCAGAAGGCGTAATCGCGCCATTTTCATCTGCTGTAGCAGTGAGTTGAAACTGGCGGAAGCTGGCGAGAAAGGTATGCGATGTTGTCACATCCCAAAAGACATGGATATTTTTGGGAGCAATCCGGGTGCCATCAATGATAAGACTGTCAATAACATAGCCATCATCCGGTGTGACCATGATCGTTTGGTCATCGCCTCTTGATACATAAATTTGTCCTGTCGGTGAAATGGAACCATTCGCTAAGGCCATGGCATCAATGATCAGCTTGGGCTCAAATAAAGCTTCAATTGTATGTGATGCTGCAAGGTTTTCAAAAGTATAATTATCCAATTTTCCCAGATCTGCATTATCCACCCGAATATTTTGAATGGAATAGCCCGGGTCTGCCTGAATTTGAAATTCCTGATTTCCGCCTTCCGCAACAACAACCGCTCCCGATGGATAAATACTTCCATGATTGCCTGCAACTGCCTGAACAATAATGCGAGCCGGTTCAAATTGTATATTGATGGTGTGATTTTTATCAATATTTTCAAAATAATATTGATTTATTGCACCAATGTTTTCGCCATCAATTTCAACTGAAGCCACCCGGAATCCATAATCTGGATTAAATTCAAAGAATTGAAAATGACCCGGTTCAACTGCAATATTGCCCTCTGGAATAATACTGCCATAGGGGCCGCTTGTGGCTTCAATTGTAAAGATATCACGCACAAAATTGACTTCAATGGTATGCCCACTTTGAATATTAAAAAAGGTATACCGGTCAATCTGCCCAAAGGAAATTCCATCAATCAGAACATCAGACACCCGATATCCATCATCAGGAACCATTTCAAAGGTTTGAAATGTCCCTGTTTCCACTTTGATTGTTCCTGATGGCACAATGGCCCCATTTCCTCCTGATGCGGCCATAATGACCATTTTAGGCCGAAATGTCACATGGATTCGATTATGGTCAGAAATATTCCAAAAGGTAAAATGTGAAACAGGATCAATATATGCACCATTTACCTGAACCTTATCAATAACATATCCTGGATCAGGTTCGATTTCAAAAGATTGATTGTCATTGATGTAGGTACTGATCCATCCATTTGGTGTAATGCTGCCATTTTCATCACATGATGCCTGAACATGAAAATCGCCAAGCATGAAATTCACAGTCACAACAACATTATCATTAAGGTTTTTCAACAACAACTCATTCATCGGCCCTTTAGATTGTCCATTCACTAAAACATCAGCCACGTGATGATTCGCATTGGGAGAGAAAGATATTTGAATATCATCCCCGGCATTGACACTGATCGGCCCTTCAGGTTCAACAGAACCCTCACCATTTGTTTTAATTGAAATTTGAATTTTTGGACGTGCAGTAAACACCGCATGGATGGAATGATTATCCAAAATATCTATAAAATCATAAGTATCCTTCGGGCCAACAGAGATACCATCAACATAAATATCGGATAAATAGTAACCGGTACTGGCCAAAAACGAAAATCGGATCGCATCACCTTCACGCAAATAAACATTTTCATTAGGGCTGATATTTCCGCCCGCAGATGCAGATACAGTGATGATAAACTGTTTCACCTCATTTTGAACAAACACTTTAACAGTATCTTGCGCAGAAGTATTGTTGGAATTAACAACTGTCAGTTGAAACACCAGATAAGCCCCAAAAATTGAGACTTCAGGCGCAATAAATTGAGGTTTTTGGGAAAAGGCGTTATCCAGTTCAACTTCAGGACCACTGAGTTGAACCCATTGAAATTGTTCAATGGTGTTGGCCGGGTCATATGATAATGAGGCATCCAGATAGACTGTATCGCCCTCTATAGTAGACTGATCTAATCCAGCATTGGCAACCAGCGTATAATTGAGACGTCGGGTCAACATGTCCTCGGCATTTGTATGTATTTGAAATAAGCGGCCATTTCCCACTGTTCCTGGCAAGGGCTGACCTATAAGTACCCGCATATCAACACTTTTCCCCATGCCGAAACCACTGCCTGCTGAAGTCATGTGGCTGGGTATCTGTTTTTCAAATTCCTGTCCCAGACAGGGGGTTACCATAATTAACACGGTCCACAAAAGGACGATATTTCGCAGTACATATGACATGATACGCCTCATTTAATTAAGGATTTCTATATGTTAAGACATTTAACATTCATTGAAAATAATTTGTTAATTGTTTTCGTAATCGACAAAATTTGGATTTTTCTTGAGAGGGTTATGGGGTTATTGGCAGCTTGATATCGTGTTTCAACAGTTCGCCCCTACACTGGGCTATAGCCTTACGCTGTTCTTGCGTTTGCCGAGATCAAACATTCTTATCCTGACTGCATTGGGGTCTTTAAGGAATGCTCGAAAAATAAATTCCTCATTTACTTATTTTTCGAGTATTCCTTAGCGATGGACAACCTATTCAAGATATTCCAAATCTCCAAAAAGCAGATAGATCCCATGCGTTTCATCTGAATAAGAGGTTATATAAAAAGAATGATCGTCTACATGAATTGAATTATCTATACCAAGAGTATTCAGGGTTATTGGATCATCAATAATTGCAACGCAAAAATAACTATTCCAGACATCTGATTTTCTGGAAGCGATTTTCAACTGATTTAATACAATATTACTTCGTGTCTTGTCCGCCTGATAAGCAATAATTGGATCACCATTATTATCAAAAGTCAGACTGCAATAGTTACCACAATAACAGGATTTGTCAACCACACTGGATTGCCATCCATTAATAGTTTGTTCGGCATACATCAGGACATAATCTCTACTGGCATATGAATTTTGTGTCACATAATAAGCGACAGCCATTTTTCCCTGATGTTCATTCCATGATGCACTGATAGCGTCCACATGGATATCTGTATCAATCCATTGTGTTTCCCAATTATCCTGATCATTTCGATAGGATACTCGAAGTCCATGATTTCCTATAGGATGCGTATCGACAAAATAATAAAAGATGAAAGGTGTGTTGTTGTTATCCAGTGCGATAGAACAATGCGCACCCGCGTTGTTTTGGATATTCGCGTTTTCATAATTGTTACCTTCAACAACTTCATGTTCTGGTAATTCATCCAGATTGTCTGGCGTGATTTGAACATACCACAGATCGGGATAATTATAATTCATACTGTCACAACCCTCATACAAAAATTGAAAGCACATGTGAATTGTATTTGTCGAATCAACAATCATATCAGATGAATAACCCGCAAGACCATTATTAATTACTGGATTGCGCTCAACTGTTCCTAGAGAAATTGTATATTCCTGCCATTGATCGTTCTGAAATAAACTGAGCATGATATCAGATTGCTCTGTTTCACCACAGGTAGGATAGCTACCGCCCTGATACATCACAAGAGGGATTTGATCTGTTGTTAATTTAATTTGCAAATCCCTGGAATGATCCACTTGAATGACTGATGAATTCATGTTTGAATTGTTTTCAAATAACGACATGTCATATTGTAGATAATTGATTTGATAATCACCATTATCAGCGGGGGAAAAATATACCAGATGCATCTGATTATTATCTATCGTCGTTTTTACATTTCGTTGATATCTTAATTGTTGCGTCTCTACTAAAAGTCTTGATTGGCATTTTAGTAGAGGATCCTTTATATACAGTATTTGGGCAGATTGGGTTAAAGAATGATCTTCTTCTTTATCACTACTTCCACCGCAACTATAGAGTAAGCATAATAAAAAAATCATTGGGAATATTTTTAGTTTCATGGTGCATCCTCGTAGGAAAGGGGCGTCATCCTGTAATCCTGGTTCAAAAAAAAGGTATTTATTTGTAATAAACGTATATTCTTTTGCACAAACCTGTCAATCATTTTTTGTCTCATAATCAAAAACTTGGAATTATATATTGACAAAAATAAAAGAATCATATAACAGTTTCCAATTTAAAGGCAAAAATAGTTGATTCTAATACAAAATGTATGAGAAATCACAGAACATCGAAAAAAAGAACGAATGCAAGCAACCAATGTTAATAAGTATCAATCCAGAAACACCACATTATCGACAACTGGAAAGAGTCGTTGATATATTAAAACGCGGTGGAATTATCGCATATCCTACAGATACGTATTATGGTATTGGTTGTGATATTATGAATAAAAAAGCAATCCAAAAAATATATCGGATAAAAAAGAGATCAGAACAAAAACCATTTAGTTTTATTTGTTCAAGTTTAAAAAATATCAGTGATTATGCAAAAGTCTCTAACTATTCATATAAAACCATGAAACGACTTTTACCGGGGCCATATACCTTTATTTTGAATGGGTCTCGAATGGTCCCTAAAATTATGTTGACGCGAAGAAAAACTGCCGGTATACGTGTTCCCAATCATTCTATCTGTATTGAACTGGTTGAAATACTGGGTAATCCAATTCTCAATACCAGTGCCACCGGACCTGATGGTACCATCTTTTCAAACCCATCATTGCTGCATGATTATTTTAAAAATCATTTGGATATTGTTATAGATGGGGGTGTGGTGCCCAATCAACCATCCAGTGTTATCTCATTGATTGATGACCAACCTGAGATTATACGTCGTGGCGCTGGAAATGTCACTATGTTCGAATAATAACTAAAAAGCAGGATATTGTCCTGATACATATATCATAGGAAAAAATTATGACTCAAAAATCGCATTATCCATTATTTAAAAAGAAAATGAAAGATGAAGGCCTACAAACTTCAGTTATTGAATCGTTTCAATACTATTATGATCTTCTGTTAACTGGAGAAAAGGGAAAAATCCAGGAAAGTGAACTCTCAAAGATTGCAGCAGATCAATTGATGCTGTTGGACAACATGGATTTTTTATCTGAGGGCAAGGAAGCTTTGGAAAAAGCGGTTGTTATTAAACTCAATGGCGGCTTGGGCACGACGATGGGACTTGGCCAGAATATGGCAAAATCTCTATTACCAATCAAGAATCAACATTCCTTTTTGAAAATCTATTTTCATCAAATCCAGAAATACAAAGAATCGATGAAAATTCCTTTGATATTAATGAACAGCTTTAATACGCATGATAAAACCCTTGATGCTTTAAAACGTCTTGGAAAAGAAAATGACGTCGCTTTTTTTCTTCAAAATAAATATCCAAAAGTGGATCAACAAACATACGCCCCTGCGCATTGGCCTAAAAATCCCGATCAGGAATGGAATCCACCAGGTCATGGCGAAATATATTCCGCCTTTAAAAGTTCAGGAATGCTCGATAAATGCTTGAGTTTAGGGATTAAATATGCGTTTATTTCCAATTCCGATAATCTGGGCGCAACACTCAATCTTTCCATTTTGGGGTATTTTGCCAAACATCAAATGCCATTTGTGATGGAGGTTGTCAGGCGAGGGCCATCTGATACAAAAGGGGGACATCTCGCGCAGTACAAAAAAAATGGACAACTTATTTTAAGAGAAATTACACAGTGCCCGGATGATGAACTTCATTTGTTTCAAGACATTGAAAGATATCGTTATTTTAATACAAACAATTTATGGATTAATCTTGAAATTTTGGATGAATATCTTAAAAAATATAGTTTTGTTCGGCTTCCCATAATTTGTAACCCCAAACACCTTGACCCGACTGACCCATCCAGCCCTGAAATCTATCAATTGGAAACTGCGATGGGCAATGCGATTTCTGTTTTTGAGAATTCAAAGGCAGTTGTTGTGGATCACAGAAGATACATTCCAGTCAAGAAGAATGAGCAGTTACTTGCAGTGTGGTCAGATTGCTATCTGTATGATACTGAAAAAAGTTTGTACCAAAATCCCAAACGTTCATTGGGCCCCATAAGTATCACATTGGATCCAGAATACTATGCCCATTTTGATTCCTTTTCCAAACGATTTGAAAAAGGGATCCCTTCACTTGTCAACTGTGAGAAACTGAATATCACTGGTGATGTCTGGTTTGAATCAGGGGTTGTATTGAAAGGTAATGTTATCATTGAGAATCATTCGGATCAGCCCTTAGTTATTGAAGAAAACAAATGTATTGATAATGATTCTATCATTCAAAAATAAGAAAAACTGAATGTAAGGGCGAACATAAGGTTCGCCCTAAGGTTCATGTCATTTATAGACTTTAGTTTGTTTTTTGAATATGGGCCATTAAATCATTGCGCGTAACAATAGCATCAACGCGATCAACGAGGGTTTTAATGCGATCCACGCCACCTTCCTGACGATCTACCAGAATAATCACCTGATCAACCTCAAGACCTTCAGAACGAACACGTTCGATAGCCTTGATCGTTGATCCTCCGGTTGTAACAACATCCTCAAGAATCGCCACATGCTCACCTTTTTGGATATCGCCTTCAATCCAGCGGATCATTCCATGATCTTTTTGTTGTTTGCGAACAGAAAACGCCTTTACAGGCTGATTTTTCAATCCAGAGACAAAGGATGTTGCCACAGCAATTGGATCTGCACCAAAAGTCAAACCTCCAACTGCCGAAACAGTTTGATTCATTATTTTTTCAAACACCAAATGGCCGACAATATTCATTCCAAAGGGATCCAAGACAGTTGGCTTGCAATTGACATAATATTGGCTCATTGTCCCTGATGCAAGTTTAAATTTTGGTGTTTCAGAATAATTGAACGATTTTTGGGCAATTAATTGAATGAGTTTTTGTTTCATGTTTGATCCTTTATGAATGTTCTAATTAATAAAATAATCCATGACCGATTTAAATAAACGTCCATAAGGCGGCCTCAAAGACCCCATGATATTTACACGACTTTGATAAAAGACCCCTTTTAAATTGGAAAAGGTTTCAAAGCCATAAAAACCATGGTATCGTCCCATGCCGCTGTGACCGACACCGCCAAATGGCAAGTCATCCTGGATAAAATGAAGCAAGGTGTCATTCATACACACACCACCAGAAATGGTACTTCTGAGAATGGTATCCATTGTTTCTTGATTATCAGTAAAACAATACAAAGCCAAAGGACGTTGATTATGGGAGATCTCGTCAATCACATCATATAAAGACTCATATGGAATTATAGGAAGGATTGGGCCAAAAATTTCTTCCTTCATGACCAGCATATCCATCGTTGTGTTGACAATAAGTGTGGGCAAAATTTTTCGCTTATTGGATTGATGCAATTCTTTTTCATGGGGCTGATAAATGGCTGCACCTTTGGATTTGGCATCTTCAATCATATTTCGCAATTTATCATAACGTTCTTTAGAGATAATATTGGTGTAGTCTGCATTATCTAAAGCTGTGGGATACATTTTATGAATGACTTTCAAGGCGTGTTCAAGAAAGCGGTTCATTTGCGATTTGTGTACAAAAGCATGGTTGGCAGCAATACAGGTTTGCCCGGCATTGAATAATTTTCCAGTGAGAATGCTGTTTACTGCTTTTTGAACCGGATAATCCTCAGCTATAATAACAGGAGACCTCCCACCCAGTTCCAGAGTGACTGGGGTCAGATTCTCTGATGCCGCTCGCATTACTTTTTTACCCACCTGACTTGATCCGGTATATAATAAATGGTTAAAGGGTAATTGAATAAACGCTTCATTCACTCCCGGTCCATAAACAACTGCAACATCATGACGTTCAAAGACTCTTGTAATGATTTTTTCAATGATTTTGCATGTTTCAGGCGTTCTTCCAGATGGTTTCAGCATGATCCGATTTCCAGCAGCAAGCGCGGCAATCATAGGGCCAAAGCATAGCTGAAAAGGATAATTCCAGGGAGACATTATTCCAACGACACCCAATGGCTGATAATGAATTTTGGCTTTTGCCGGACGACAATACCAGGGTACAGGGCGTTTGCGGGGTTTCATCCATTTTTTGAGATATTTTTTTGTATGTTGAATAGATTTAATACATACAAATATTTCAGCCATAAGTGTTTCATGATAGGAACGATGCCCAAAATCACTGGAGATCGCCTGCGCGATTTCATTTTTATATAGTAAAATTTGTTCTTCAAGCTGGCTCAACGCAATAGTTCTGCTTCCAAGAGTTGGCGGGCCATATTTTAAAAATGCTCTGCGTTGTTCCTCAAAAATTTCATGAAGGTTTTCAAATTGATTATCCATTTGAATTTTTCCTCAATTTATTAGCAGTTAATAAACAATATCAAATGATTGGTAACTGCCTGATGAATCTTCCCAGGTTTTGTCAATATCTGTAACTTTGGCATGTTTGGGCCCGGAATGACACCAATTGATCAGTTGATTAACCGCATCCTGAGTGCCTTCAAAAACAGCTTCCACAGTGCCATCAGATCTATTTTTTACCCAACCCATAACACCAAAATTTTCAGCAGCGCGGCGGGTTTCCATTCGATAACATACCCCCTGAACAACTCCGGATATGCGCACATGGCATCTGACAGTTTGGCTCATTTTGTTTCTCCTTTAAAATTTGTTCATCAAAAAATTAGTTCTTATCATTTTCTCCATTGAAAAGCAACAAGTGTAAGCACTGTTCATTGAAATCAAATGAAATGTCTTGACATAAACACTGAATGTAGATAACTTTTAATTCTAACTTTAGACTTTAAGATAAAGATTTTGGACTGCGTTGGCGCTTCGTCGATGTATATAGTACTATCTCCTTGCGCCGCATTGCCAAAATCTTTATCTTAAAGTCTATAGGGAAAAAAAACGAATAAGGAATGTTCGAAAGATTTATTTTCTATTTCGAGTATTCCTAACAATTAATGACTAATTTTGGAGGAATATTATGACACAAAAAATAAATTCAAACCAGATGAATTTTTTACCCTGGCCTTTTTTAGCATTGGGCCTTGTAGGTGTAATTATGTTCATATTCATGCTACCAATCATACTTGGCGCATTTGCAGTGATTGGCATTTTTTCTGGTTATTTGATTTGGAGAGTGAATAAATTTTTTAGGCGTATCGAAGCCAATCATATGTGGAAAAACGACAGTGAACGCCAACAATTTGAAAATAAACCAATTATTGACATTTCACCATCCATAATAGAAAAAAATTCTTAGGAGATTCAATCGTCAAACATTTCCAAAATCGTATAGACAAGCCATGCCTCGTATTCGGAAATACGATTTGACGCTTCAAAACAATACGAAAATTGTAACCTATGGAGCCATGTAATGCCACGACAAGCGAGATTGGATATTCCAAATGTAATTTATCATGTATTTGCCAAATCAAAGGATCAAAAAAATCTGTTTGATTGTCAGGAGGATTACCTCCATTTTATCAGTCTGTTGAAAGAATTGGTTACTGAAAAACAAATCCGATGCTATGCATGGTCGTTGACACCTGAACATTTTTACTTAATCATATATCTTCAAAAAGCCATTTTAAAATCCACAATGCGAAAACTATTAACTGCCTATGTTGCAGGCTACAATCAACGTCATAAATCAAATGATGGAAAACTTTTTCATGGCCGCTATCAATCGATTATCTGTGAAAAAGCCCCCTATTTGATGTCATTGATTTGTTCAACGCACCTGAGACCTATCGAAAAAGGCGTATGTCATCGTATTAATGATCTTAACAATTATCCCTGGTCTGGTCATTTATCTTTGTTAAACACATCGAACCCAATTTATGTGATAGATGAAAAAGGTGCGCATGAAGCCATATTACAATTTTCAGATACAGATATCGTATCAGCCAAATCATTTTATTTGCAAAAGTTGGAAACAATGTACGCTTCAAAGGATTATGACTATGATGGTGGTGGATGGATGAGAAGTACAGGCTGTAATAGAAAAGATATTTGGAATACCACAGATGAAGAAATTGCGCAATATGACCCGCGTATATTGGGATCACCCGAATTTGTTAAACACGTTCTTGATACGGCTTCACATTTAAAAAATCAAACATCTTCTGAAAATATCTCGATTCATCACTTAATTGATACTGTCTCAAAATACTACAGAATCTCAACAGATCGATTATTTCAAAAATGTCAAAAAAAAGACGTATCTCAGGCCAGATGTGTTATATGCCATATCGAAATTGATCATTTGAAACGAACCGGGGTACTTGTTGGAAAAATGATGAAAATTCAGCCTTTTAGTGCCATTCGATGCGCACAAAGGGGAAAAAAAATTTATGATTCTGATCCATCCTTACAAAAATTAATTGGTTTTCCTATACTTGCGTGATACTTTTATTTTTAGTGAATATATGTTATGAAAATTTTGATTTCAATCGTTCAAAATAGGAATCTTATTTTTAAAAATCCAAATAATTAACCAGGATAATTATCATGATTCTTTTAATAGATAACTACGATTCATTTACTTACAACATTGCCTATGCATTGGGGACATTGGGCCAAAAATTGCGCGTGTTTCGTTCTGATGTCATTTCATTGGATGACATCTCACACATGAGCCCTCGGGCAATCTTTATATCTCCAGGGCCCGGCCGGCCAGAAAACTCTGGTATCAGTTGTGAGACCATAGAACGTTTTGCAGGCAAAATTCCTATTATGGGAGTATGTTTGGGACATCAGTGTATTGGCCAGGTTTTTGGGGGTAACGTTATTCAGGCCGAAATACCGGTTCATGGGAAAACATCAGAAATCCACCATGATGGTAACACTATTTTTAAAGAAATTCCCAATGCGTTTAAAGCAACACGTTATCATTCCTTGATTATCGAAAAATCAAACCTTCCATCAAAATTGTCCATATCAGCTCAAACAGAAAGCGGTATGATTATGGGCGTAAGAAATGAGGCATTAATGGTTGAAGGCGTTCAGTTTCATCCAGAATCCATTGCCACAACATTTGGCACACAATTGTTTAAAAATTTTATCAATTATTATCTATAGACTTAAAGATAAAGATTTTGGCAAGGCGGCGCAAGGAGATAGTTCTATAGTACATCGACGAAGCGCCAACGCATTCCAAAATCTTTATCTTAAAGTCTATAGCTTGAGAAAGGACAATCAAATGACTGTTTTAAAAGGTTCATTCTCCCCGCCTGGAGATAAATCTATTTCCCATCGTCTGGCATTGATGGCAATTCTGGCTTCAGGAGAATGTGAGGTATCCAATTGTTTACCTGGTGAAGATGTACAATCCAGTCTGAAAGCTCTTAAAACACTTGGAGGACATTATGAAACTTCTGATTTTATCCATGTGAAAATTTCCGGGCTGGGTGGAAAAACTGTTGATAACGCCCAAATTGACTGTGGTAATTCAGGAACAACCATGAGATTGATATCCGGCATCCTGGCTGGATGTTCGGGCAAATTTGTTCTGGATGGGGATAATTCCCTTCGTAAACGTCCTATGGAACGAATTGCCATACCTTTACGAAAAATGTCTGCTCAAATAGAAACTCAAGAGGGGCGATGTCCAATAACAATCAATGGGCAGCCTTTATATGGAATCACATACGATTTACCTGTTGCCAGCGCACAATTGAAAAGTGCTGTTTTATTAGCAGGTGTGCAGGCATCTGGAAAAACGTGCGTTGGTGAACCCACAATCAGCAGGGACCATACAGAAAGAATGCTTAAACAGATGGGCGCCCAAATTGTACAAAAAAACCAGAATTGGATTGTTGAACAAAGCAAGCTTGTGCTGCCCGATAAATTCTATGTTCCTGGAGATCCATCTTCCGCCGCTTTCTTTCTTTGTGCTGCTGCAATATTGAAGGATAGTGCGGTAATATCCAGAAATACCCTGTTAAATTCAACACGCACAGGTTTTATTGAAATATTGAAACGAATGAATGTTGACATTCAGATAAATAAAAAAATGGATCAACCTGAACCGGTTGGTGATATACAGGTAAATTATTCGTCAAATATTGTGTCAACAGAGATTCATGCAAACGAAATTCCTTTGTTGGTGGACGAAGTTCCCATTTTAAGCCTCATCGCAACGCAGGCAAAAGGAAAAACTGTATTCAAGGGCGTTCAAGAGCTTAGAATCAAAGAAACTGATCGACTTGAAGCCATTTCAACTCAATTAAATAAAATGGGCGCGCATATTGAGGCTGGAAAAGATACGCTGACCATCTTTGGACCAACACCATTAAAATCAGTAGCAAAGCTGGAATCTTTTGGAGACCATCGTATTGCCATGACACTTCGATTGGCAAATCTCTTGACTGAAAGCGCCTTGGAAATTGCACACGAAGAATGCGTTGCAATTTCATATCCAGACTTTCATAAAACACTAGACCATTTAAGAGGATCTTGACAAATAATGATGAAAATTTACACAAAAAATGGTGATACCGGTTTGACTGATCTTGTTGGCGAATCACAGAAAGTCTCAAAAAATCATGACAGAATAAATGCATTTGGAACTGTGGATGAACTTAATTCAATCATTGGAGGAATCGTACCCCATATTCCTGAAACTGAAACAAGCATTGCCAATGAAATCTATATGATACAGAAAGATCTTTTTCACATAGGCGCATGTCTGGCACGAATAGATCAAAGTAAGGTTTCCATTCCGCTGGATCAACATATTACAATAATTGAACAGGCAATTGATCGAATGACACAACCGCTTCCAAAACTCAAAGGATTTGTATTACCATCAGGCCCCACCGGTTCGGTTTTTTCTCATATGGCCAGAACTGTCTGCCGACGTGCAGAACGATTGGTTGTGGGCTTTGTTGAGCAATTGGAACCTGATTTACGATCTGATAACTATTGTATTGTTCAAAAGTATTTAAATCGATTGTCTGATTATTTTTTTACATTGGCGCGATATATTAACTTTCGCTACGGCCTTGTCGAATCTATTGCAGATACTTCGGTTGCTCAAATTTAATGATTGGGACTTCAGAACACGTTCCCCAAATCCATTAGAATTTTTGGGCTTAAGACAATTGATTTTAAAAGAATTTATCATTATCATGACATATTGGTATTATTCGTGCAATTCAAACTATTGATCTCACATGAGATGAATTTTAGTGGCATCATTGAGCCCAAATATTTTGGAGGCCCTTCATGACAAATCAGATTCGAATCTTGTTCATTTTGCTTATGATCTATTCAACAAATATTGCGCACCTTTGCGCATCTGATTTCCAAAAAATGACACATGAAGATTTCGAAATTATTAAAGAAAAAATAATAGAGCTGAAACAACGCATTGAACGATTGGAAAAACGTAAACATAATGCAATTGATAAACAAAAAATTTCCAGGCAAATAGATGAATTAAACGAAGAAATGGAAGAGTATGCTGATATATTAGATAAAGTTGAACGAAAATCTCTTTTGGACTTGATCAACTTGAGCGCTGAATTACGTACACAGTTTGACTGGTTCAGTTTTAAAGGTCATGATTACGAGCCTTACACAACAATCAAAATAGACGAAGAAAAACATGAACACGTGCGCATGTTGCCAACAAATCGTTTGAGATTAAATCTTCGGGCGAGCCTGTCCGAAAATCTGAAATTTTCATCTCGTTTGAGTATGCTTCGCCATTGGCAAGATGATGATTTTCCCATATATCCAGAATTAAACTTTATGAATACTGCCAGGAAACCCACCAATCTGGATATGAAAGTTGAACGCGCCTATATTGATTATTTTTTTGAACCTGTTGCTCACCTTCCCATTGCATTGACTTTTGGTCGTTTGCCCACTACTGATGGACTTCCAACAGATCTAAAAGAAGATACCGCCAGAAAATCAACATACCCGGGGCTTGCTTATGATTGTGAAAGTGATGGCATTGCCATGTCTTTGTTATTGGATGACCTTACTTCTCTTGATCACTCTGCATTGCGTTTTGTATGGGTAAGAAGGGTTGATGACAATACGCAATATTTTATGGATCAACAGTTGTCTGAAAAATATGGTATTTATCGCGTGGATGAAGATGCTATGGATACATTGAACATTTATATCGCACAAATTGAAACATATCTGCCTGATCCTTTTCATAAAACCATATTCATGCTGAATTATTTATGGATTCCTGATGCCCCACCTTCAGATTTACGATATAATCCAGACTTAAAGCAATTTCATGATGGAGCAATAAAATTTTTATATCCAGATATTCCAGACTCAGAAGGTTCTTTTTACAAATTGACATGCTGTTTGGAATGTAAAGATTTTTTGCGAACAGGTTTAGACTGGTTTGTGGATATAAGCTTTCTTAAATCAAAAGCTGATGGTGCATTACGTTTTATGTTTGAACCATCTGAATTTTTATCACCACTTCCTGGAGAACCGATCCTGGCAAGAGATGCTTATGATAAGTACCACCTGAGTTCTCCAAACTATGAAGAACTTTTCAGAGAATTAAAAAAAGCGCCGCCGCCTATTGGATTATTAAATTGCGATGGTGAAACAGATCAGTCATCACATGCTGTTCATATCGGCTTTCGCTATAAACTTCCGATAGCGCAACTCAATATGCCCAAAATTGGTTTTGAATATAATTATGGTTCTCAATACTGGTTTGGAATGAATACCGGTAGTTCAGACAGCCTAAACAAGCTTGATATTCGAGGAACTGTTTGGGATTTATACTATATTCAACCCATCAACCGATACTTTTTGACCCGGTTGAACTATACTCAGGTCAGCTTTGACTATGATGATGGCATGAGTTTTTATCATGGCGAACCAATGGAAATAGATCATCGGGTTTCACAATATAGCATTGTACTGGATGCCAAATTTTAAGAATAGAATCTACCAGACGAGATCTTTATAAATCCATCCCTTATCGCCATCAGCATGTTCAATTTGGAGCCATTTTCCCTTTTTCTGAATGACTTTGAATGGAACCCCTTTTTCCACCATAAAAACTTTATCATGTTTTTTTCCAGGGCCTGTACGTACATTCACTTTATTTCCCCTTGATGTAATAACTGTCAGTGTATCATCAACAAGCGTATTTTTTATCCATCCGATATCCCCTTCAAAATCTCTGAATTTATACCACTGTCCAACGCTGTTAATTATTTCAATTGGATAATAACGTTCCACCTGCCATAGAATATCATAGGTGATTCCCGGCCCAGAGCGAATATTGGCACGATTTTTTGAGATGGCTTTTCGTTCAGCCATTGCTGGTTGGATGAGGACGCCTGTATTTATGGCCACGATGACAAACATAATAATAATTGATGGCTTTGATAAATTGTTTATTATCTTACTTAATTTCATTTGTCCTCCTTAAGGAATATTTGAAGATTATGTTCCAATCTTTCCTGTATGAAAAATTCATTTAACAAAGATACCATAATCATTTTTAACATGCAAGGGATTCATTTAAATTCGCCTGTTGCCCTCCTCTTATATCTTGTCAACCAGTATTTTCCATGATATGCCCCGCCCTAAAACGATCCGGCTATTATCAATTGAAATCATCATCTGTCCATGTCCTGTATTCGATATAACATTAATCATATCTCCCTCTTTGATTCCCATATGGATGAGTCGCATTTGTGACTGCCTGCATCCTGTATAGCCCCTGATAATCAATTTATCACCATTGTTGGCCATCGCAAGAGGCATTAGACTGGAATCAATGCATTTACAATTTTTTCGAAGATGCTTTTTTCTCATGAATTGTCCTGCACTTTTCTATACATTGATGACATTGTTCCCATTCAGGCTTTTGATTTGAACAAAAGTGAACAAAAGCATCAATCCACTTTACACCTGCTCGTGGGCAGTTATCAATAAATTCGATAAATTGAACAATCTTGTCCATTGATAATTCATCAACAGTATGCTCCATTCGACATGCCATGATATCCGCTTTTTCTGGAGTTAATTGGACGATTCGCGTTAAAAAATCTTTTAATATATTGTGGCGGCGCGTAATTTTTTTAGCAATAACAATGCCTTCATCAGTCAATGTAATGAAGCTGTATGGTTCGTAGTTGATTAATCCTTTTTCCCCTAATAACTTTAACGCTCCTGTTACTGAACCGCGCTGGATATTCAATTTCTCAGCAATATCTTTCACACGTGCAACTTTATTGGCTTTTTCCAGCTCAAGGATTGTTTCGAGGTAATCTTCAAGACTTTCAGATAATTTATCCTTTTTTTTCATAAGTCCTCCTTAAGATATCTAAAAAAGCGAGGGGCGCATTCCAAAAGTCGGTTTTGGGAATGCGCCTAAATGCGAGTTCACCTTTGCATTCAGAAAAAAATCTTTTTAACATCCCTTACAATTAAATGTCAATCGACTAATTATAGATTTAAAAAAAACTGTTTAATAATATTAAAATATTTGGTTCAACAGACTTTTAAAACAAATTCAGAAAATTTCTAAAAAAAAGAGAGCTTATAGACTTTAAGATAAAGATTTTGGCAAGGCGGCGCAAGGAGATAGTACTATAGTACATCGACGAAGCGCCAACGCAGTCCAAAATTTTTATCTTAAAGTCTATATCATTTGCCCATATCAAATTATTTATAAGTTGATAAATAAATGAAAACATGATTAATAAACCCTTTATTTCAAAATAGGGAAATTTTTTTTCAGAAAGAGCCAATTCAATTCATTTTTCGAGATTTCCTAAGTATCCAAAAGGGGGAGCAAATGGACATAACAAACAGTCGTTCACGAATATTGATTGATTCTATCAAAAGACTGTTGCGAAGAGGGGCCAATGCAAATCTTCAAAAAATAATCGATAAATCTCATGCCGCAGATCTGGCGACAAGTTTTCGTTCGTTATCTATCGAGCATCGACTGAAAATATTAAACATGATTTCCGAAAAAGAGAAGCAAGGCCTTGTTCTCAGTGATTTGGATTCAGATACCTTTTTAGATATAACAAAAGAAATTGATATACAGTCTCTCATTGAGATTTTTGAATACATACCCAGCGACGACTTGGCTGACTTGATTGCGCGTCTTCCAAAAGACATCGCCGACAAAGTGATGGAAGGCATGCGCAGAGAGAATTCTGAAGAAGTTGAAGAACTCCTTCGATATGATACCAAAACAGCCGGTGGTATAATGGTGCCCAATTTCTATGCTGTTCAGGCTGAAAATACAGCTCAGGAGGCCATATCTTCACTTCAAAAAGAACATAAAGATGTTGAAATGCCCTTTTACCTGTATGTTATTGATGAATTTGAACGACTGGTCGGTGTTTGTTCATTACGTCAACTGGTAGTGGTTGCTCCTGATACTCCGCTCAAGGACTTTATGAGTGTTAATGTGATATCAGTACGTACAGATATGGATCAGGAAGAAGTGGCCAGAATCGTTGCCAGATATGATATTCTGGCTGTTCCGGTTGTCGATGAGAATCATCGTCTGGTGGGTATTATTACTGTTGATGACGTTATTGACATCATGCGAGAAGAAGCAACCGAAGATATCTTGAAAATGGCGGGTGCGGGCGAAGAATTCGCAGAAACGAAATCTATAGTTCGAAGCATTCGTATTCGCTTGCCATGGCTGTTTGCCAGTTGGATGGGTGGAATTATGGCCTTTTTTATTATTGGTCAATTTGAAGATGCGCTCAATAAGCTGGCATATCTTGCGGCATTTATCCCGGTAATCATGGGTATGGGGGGTAATGTTGGAACCCAGTCATCCACAATTGTCGTTCGAGGGCTTGCAACAGGTCGTATTAATATTAGAGATATTACGAGTGTGGTGGGAAAAGAACTTTGCATTGGAATCTCTCTGGGTTTTTTCTATGGTGTATTATTAGGGACAGTTGCGGTCAGCATTTACAATGTATTTATGCTCGGATTTGTTGTTGGATTAGCAGTGGTATCATCTATGTCCATTGCTGCATTAGTTGGATCATTTGTCCCTATGATTCTTGAACGTTTTCATATTGACCCGGCCATTGCAACCGGCCCTTTTGTGACCACAGCTATTGATATTTTGAGTGTTTATTTTTATTTCCAAATTGCAATGATTCTACTTGGATTGTAATTCATTATTTAGGAATGCTTGAAAAATAAGTTCCTCATTTTCTTATTTTTCGAGTATTCCTTAGAACAACTGGATTCCACATCTTTAGATGTGGAAGTGACGCCCAAATCTAAAGATGTGGAATCCAGTTTTTTAGTAAATCTAAATACATGGCCCATAATCAAAAGCCTTCCATTTTGTTTGCATGCGTGTCAATTCAGTATTTTTTTCCATGTGTACAATCTGATGAACAAATGTTGGTACAGAATCAAGCTGTTGCCCCAAACATTGAATTTGATCTCCTAAATGGGCATCACCAGTAAATCGAATATCCACTTGTGATGGCAATAATTGTGTTTGAATATCAATCGGAACATTTTCCAAAGCCCATTGGATATAAATGGTATTGTTCACATGCTGGTTAAAATCTAAATGGTGCATCCGAACGTCATATTCTGATATACAATCATATTTTTCAGGAGGAGTGATTGTTTCGTAAGTATGATCAATTTCAACATAATTGTTCAGTAAATGCGCTGGTAAGTGCTTATTAAGACGTACCGGTTTTTTGGTTGCCAAATGAATCATCACCCATGAGCATTTTCCTGAAAATAATATCTGATTATCATTGTTTTTGCCTTCAAATGCTCTGATTTCATAAAGTTTTCGATATGGAAAGCGCCATGTAGAAAGGTTAAGCGGCGTATCCCATTGGGGATAATCAAAAATTCGTAATTGCATTTCATAAATGACCCACGCCATTTTGTTCTGGTATATATCCATGGCCGAAATGCCCAGTTCTCCCGCATGATTCGAACCAATATCTTGAAAATAATTCAAAATATTTGGGCACGTCAATCTGCCATTTGCACCTGTTTCGGAATAACGTATCATGTATTTCTTGGAATAAATATTCGGGTTTCTTTTTGGTGAATCTGACATAATTTGTCCTGATGTCTTTAACGCTTTGAACCTATTTTAATTTGATAGTTTTTAATTTTATAATGCAAAAGGCTTTTTTTTATCCCCAGCATTTTTGCAGCAGTTGCCTGAACATTATTGGCATGAGTCAGTGCCCTCTGAATCAGATGTTTCTCTATAAGCGAAAGGGTTTCTGGAAGTGATGATTGAATGGATATATTTTCCAAATTAAATGTTTTTTGTGTTCGACCGCGCAATTCAGGCGGGATATCATCTGGCTTAATTTTATTTGAACTGGCCAAAATAACCCCACGTTCAATGATATTTTCCAATTCACGAATATTGCCAGGCCATTCATAATCATAAAACAGGCGCAAAACATCTTGATCCATTTGATTGACTTCAATCTTACTTGCATTTTCTGTCGCATATTTTTTTAAAAAATGTGATGCGAGCAAAGGAATGTCTTCATAACGTTTCCTCAAAGGGGGCAAGGAAAAATAAACCACATTAAGGCGATAAAATAAATCTTCACGAAATCTTCCTTCCTTCATTTCTAGTGTCAAATTCTTATTTGTGGCTGCAATCAATCGCGCATTTAAGGGAAGGTTTTCAACACCGCCCACTCGTTCGAAGGTTCGCTCTTGTAGGACTCGTAGGAGTTTGACCTGAAGGTTCGGGCTCAATTCACCAATTTCATCCAAAAAAAGTGTACCCTGTTCAGCAATTTCAAATCGTCCTTTTTTTAAAGCAGATGCCCCTGTGAACGCCCCTTTTTCATGACCAAATAGTTCACTCTCCAATAAATTTTCAGCCAGGGCAGAGCAATTGACTGCAATAAAAGGCGCTTTTTTTCTGAAAGAATTAAAATGAATCGACTTTGCAACAAGTTCTTTTCCTGTACCACTTTCGCCTTCAATCAATACAGTCGCATTGGTTGGTGCTACTTTTTGAATGGTATGAAATATTTCTTGCATGACCTTGCTTTTACCAATGAGATTACCAAAATGATATCGGTTTTGAAGTTCATTTTGAAGTCGTTTATTTTGCCGCAACATCTGATACATATTCAAGGCAATCTTTACAGACAATAGGAGTTGTTCATTCTGAAAGGGTTTAAATATATAGGAATGCGCCCCTTTTTTAACAGCCTCCTCCCCTTTCTCGACTGTTCCATGAGCAGTCATCATAATGATCGGCATATCTGGATTGTGTGTTTTGATATGGGACATTAAGACCATACCATCCATACCAGGCATTTTAATATCTGTCAGCACCAGGTCAATATCATGTGCCTGAATTTTCTCCAGGGCTTCAACACCACTGGATGCAGTAATTGTATCATAGCCTTCTTCTTCAAATACAGCGCTGAGGACATAAGGGTAGTTTTTTTCATCATCAACAATTAAGATTTTTTCCATAAGTTAAATTCCTGAACTATAGCGTTTCGCCAATGGCTCCTGTTTTATTTGAGAACCAATATTCATCAGAATTCCCATAACAGCCATATGGCATATCAACGAGGTTCCACCATAGCTCAAAAAAGGCAGTGTTAAACCTTTTGTAGGTAACAAGCCCAGTGTTACGCTCATATTGATACTTACCTGAAGTGCGACTGCTGAAGTAAATCCCAGTGCAAGACAGGCGCCAAACATGTCATCAATACTTAATGTAATGAAAAAACCACGCCAGATAATTAAGCCATAAAGCGTTAAAATTACGATCACACCAATTAAACCCGATTCTTCTCCAATCACAGAAAAAATAAAATCAGTGTGTGGCTCAGGCAAATAAAATAATTTTTGATAACTTTTTCCAAGCCCTGTTCCCCAAAACCCTCCTGATCCAAAAGCCATTAATGAATGAATAATCTGGTACCCGGCTTCATTCCGATATTGCCAGGGATTTAAAAAAGTGAGTATACGTTGAAGTCTATAAGGCGCATTTATCACCAGATAATAGGCAGTGGGTATAAATATCATTACACAACCCAATAAATGTGTCATCGGAATCCCCCCTGCAAATAACATAATAAATGTTAATATGGTAATGATAACCACAGAACCAAAGTCCGGCTGCATGGCAATCAGAACCAAAAAAGCACTGACAAATAATGCATGTGGGATAATTCCAATGGAAAAATTCCGCAATCGCTCTTTTTTTTTATCCAAAGAATATGCCAGGTATAAAATAATTGAGAATCGCGCAATTTCAGCAGGTTGAAAGGATATTCCCCATATATGAATCCATCGGACAGCACCACCGGCACGATGGCCAAATCCTGGAAAAAATATTGAGATTAATAACAAAATACTGACCATTAAGCCCGGATATGCCAGTCTTTTATACCATTGATATGGGATATTACGAAAAATGATCATGAAAATACATCCCATCAAAGCAAAAGTAAATTGCTTGCGGATAAAAAAGTATTCAGAGCCATAATTTTTTATCGCAATCGCTGAACCTGCACTGTAAACCATTATGATACCAATACCTGTCAAGAAAAGGACTGCTGTCAGAATGATGCTATCATATTTGGCTGTACTTTTGTTTTGTGATAGGATTTTTGGTGCATAGGTAACATCTCCCCAGTCTTCTGGCATATTTGCAGATGAAACCGCACCTGTGCGAGGAGAGGCATCGAACATATTTATATCGTTATTCATTATTGTATGACTTGTTTTTCTTCATTGAAAGCAAGAACAACATGTTCGCAAACAATTTTTGTTAAAAAATATTCTTAATATTTGAAAATAACCAGAGTCTTTTCAGTATCTTATCGAGATATGTATAACGATAAGGGGCTCTGTCTGGAAACGCGCATGCAAATCTTAAACATCAAATAAAATTTTTACTTAATAAGCAGTTTTGGTTTCACTCAAATGAATATATATTTTTTCTAATCAGTTTTATCCAATTGAAAAGAAGAATGAAGCGTTCTAACTGCCAATTCGGTATATTTTTCTTCAATAACGCAGGAAATACGAATTTCTGATGTACTGATCATCATAATATTGATATTCTCACGCGCCAGTGCATCAAACATTGTTGATGCCACCCCTGAATGACTTCGCATCCCTACGCCAATAACAGAAACCTTTGAAATATTTGGATCTCCTGCCACGCTTTCAGCACCAATTTCTTCTCCAATTTTCTGCTCTATTTCAAGTGCTTTTTCGTAATCTGTTTTTGACACAGTGAATGTGATATCAGTCATGTTGTTCTGGCGTGCATTTTGAATAATCATATCAACAATAATGCCCGCATCAGCCATAGCACGCAAGACTTTTGCAGCCACACCCGGAACATCGGGTACGCGGGATAATGTAATTCTTGCCTCATTTTTATTATGGGTGACACTGGAAACAACCACACGTTCCATGTCTTTTTCTTCGTTAATAACCATAGTTCCTTGCTCCTCATTAAAAGATGATCTTACATGAATGGGTACCTGATATTTTTTTGCAAATTCTACAGATCGAATCTGAAGCACTTTTGCGCCCAAACTCGACATGTTTAACATTTCATCGTATGAGATTCGATGAATCTTGCGGGCTTTTTCACAAACATTGGGGTCAGCTGTGTAAACACCATCAACATCTGTAAAAATTTCGCATACATCTGCATTCAAGCCAGCAGCAATAGCTACAGCAGAGGTATCAGATCCGCCTCGACCTAAAGTTGTGATATTTCCATTCCGATCTTCCCCCTGAAAACCGGCAACAATAACAATTTTCTTTTGGTCAAAAAGGGTCTGAATACGTTCTTTCCCAATGTCTAAAATGCGTGCACGACCATAAGCATCACTGGTGCGCACACAAACCTGATACCCCAACATGGATTCCGCAGGATATCCCATTGATGTCAACGTAATGGCCATCAAGGATACAGTGGTTTGTTCGCCTGTTGCCAAAAGGACATCCATCTCACGCTTATTGGGCGCTTTTGTGATCTGACTGGCCATATCAATGAGACCATCTGTCACTCCAGACATCGCAGACAGAACAACTACCATACTGTTACCTGCGTCATAATAACGTGCGATCCTTTTGGCGACATTTCGGATTCGTTCAATGTTTCCAACTGATGTGCCGCCATATTTTTGTACAATTATTGGCATTGCAAATATTTCCTTCCTCATCGGTCACTTTCATTATTCGTGACCATTCTTTTATTTGATCGTATTATTTATTATTAATGATCAATCTTTCCTGATGATAAACATCATATGAGTGAAAATGCAAGTGGAAAATATAGATTTGGCGCTCAATTATTAAAGCGGTGGGCTTCATCTGTTCGAGTATTCTCAAAGGCCTGATGCCTTTAAGGCTTTATCAAATGTAATTTTTGCCCCCTCGAAATCATAATTATTGAGTTGTGTTTCCAATTTACAAAAATCATCAGTAAGATACTTCTGCCCCAATAATGCCTTAATTTCTTCAACAATGCTTAACGCTTCCGAATCGCTATCATCAATTAATGTAGAAAGCGCATTGAAGTGTGTTGTTAGAAGTTCTTTATCGGGTGCATTTTCAACAGAATCAGATTCATTTGAAGGGTCAGCCTCTTTAATAAATGCGGAAATTGCTTGCATGACCTTGCTGTTTTCATTGGAAAGATTTTTTAGCATTTTGTTAATCCGGTTGTAATCTTTGGCTTTGATGCTTACTTCTGTTTCTTTTGCTATTTTGTTCAAATGAATGGCCCCAATGGTTCCAGTAATACCTTTAAATGTATGTACAAGCCGCCGTGCAGTTTCGAGGTCCTCTTTATTCACCATATCTTGAATGAGATCGTCGATATTGTGATATCGTGTATGTGCTTTTTTCAAAATCTTAATATAAAGTTCTTGATTATTGGCATTTTTGATTCCAATTTTGGTATCCAGGCCTTCAATCAGGGGGAATGCTGTCGTTGTTTTTGGAGCATCCTGTTCTAAATTATGGATTTTTAAAAATGAATTTCCCAGGGAAGAATCAGGTTTTAGCCATCTCAATAGGGTTTTATAAAGAATTACAGGTTTAATGGGCTTGGAAACATAATCATTCATTCCAAATTTAAAACATCGCTCCCGGTCATCAGTCATGGCATCAGCAGTCATGGCGATAATTGGATGTTTGCTGGAATCCAAACCCTGTTCAGCTTCTCTTTTTCTAATAATACGCGTGGCAGAATAACCATCCATGACAGGCATCTGTATATCCATTAAAATGCAATCAAAATCGTTTCTTTCGGTTATTTCAACAGCTTTCTGTCCATTGAGCGCCTCGGTAACTTTTATTCCAACATGTCCCAGCAATTCTCGTGCGACTTGTTGATTGATATCATTGTCTTCAACGACTAATACGTGCTTATCTTTCAGTAAAGAATGAATCTTTTGGATAGAAACAGATTCAACGCGCTTTGAATGATCCTGTTTTGAAATGCTGAAACATGTGGTAAATATAAATTGACTACCCTTACCCACTTCACTTTTTACCGATACTTTTCCTCCCATCATTTCTATCAATCGTTTGCTGATAGCCAGCCCTAAACCCGTGCCGCCATATTTTCTCGTGATAGAAGTATCCGCCTGCTGAAATGATTGAAAAAGACGATCCATTTGATCCTGACGCATACCAATACCGGTATCCTGAACCATAAAACGTAATATGACATCTGATTCTGAAGATCCAATTTTTTGAACATTGATGGAAATTTTGCCTTGATGTGTAAATTTTATCGCATTTGATACAAAATTTGTGAGAACCTGGCTTAATCGCAAAGAATCCCCCATAAGCCAGGGTGGTATGGATTTGTCTATTGTAAACGAATAGGTCAGTTCTTTTTCAGCGAGTTGTACGTTAATAAGAGATTCCAGGCCAGCAAAAACATCGGTCAGGGAGAAAGTCTTTAATTCCATTTCTAACTTGCCCGCTTCAATTTTTGAAAAATCCAGAATATCATTAATCAAACGTAATAAGGCATTTGCTGAATTATGAATTTTTTGTAAATAATCAAGTTGCTGCGGGTTAAGAGCGGTTTGCAAAGCAAGGTAATTCAGGCCAAGAATGGCATTCATTGGTGTTCGAATTTCATGGCTCATATTGGCAAGAAAAGCACTTTTTGCACGATTCGCAGCTTCTGCCTCCTCCTTTGCAATCTTAAGTTCTTGAGTACGCTCTTTTACTGCCTGTGTAAGTCGAAAATTATAATTTTTTAATATATTTTCTGATTTTTTACGTTCGGTGATGTCAGTGGATATACCACACACCGCATAGATCTTTCCATGGGGATCATGCAGGGGAACCTTTATGGAGATATAAGTATGTAATCCATCATCGTGATTTGCATATTCTTCCATTTCCAGGGGTGAATTTGCCTCTATCACTTGTAGATCATTCGTTCTGAATAGATCCGCCCTTTCTTTTGGAAACATGTCATAATCTGTTTTTCCAACAATAGCACTTTTAGGGATATGAAACAGTTTTTCGAACCGACGATTAATTAACTGGTATTTTCCTTCAATATCTTTAAGATAAATCACTGTTGTAGAATTGTCCAGAATGGCTTGAAACTGTTCATTTTTAACATTAAGTTCGGCTGCCCTTTCTTGTAAATCAACAATCAATCGGCGCAAACGCGCTGTCATGCTATTAAAAGCCTTTGCCAGTATTCCAATTTCATCATGTGAATTCTGAGTGATATTATATGTTAAATCCCCTGCTCTTAAATGACTGACAACTTCCATCAAGCCATTTAAAGGTTTTAATGCAATGTGAGATATCGCGATAATCAGTGCAATAATAACAAGAAATATTAAAATTGACAGGCCTAAAATCGTATTTCTCATACGAATTAGATTTTGTTCGATATAGTAATTCGTGAACACAACTTCAAGCTCAGCTATTTTGCTATGATCCTTAATAAAATCAATTTTTTTTAGAATATCATGAGATCCAACAACTGGTTTTAAGAGTTTGACAAAATCTCCGCCATGTACTGTATCAATAATAATAATCCGCGTGATTTCTTTATCTTCAAAAAAGGCCCGACATTGCAAATCCAGTGCAGTTGTATCTAAATCCCATACACTTCTCAGATTAGAGGTGATTAAAAGGTGCGTTATTCTTTCTGCTTTTTCCTGTAACAACGTTTCAAGATTTTGTCTCTGGTCACGAACAAAATAGATTGAAAAACATAGAAAAAATATAAAGATAACAACAATAATGGGAATAATGAATTTATTTTTTAAAGTTAAATTGATATATTTTTTTGCAATTATTTTAAAAAGAGATTTCATATTTTTTCTTTTCTTTGTTTATATATTAAGGAATGCAAAAAAAATAAGTTCCTCATCTTCTTCAGCGTAATCCAGGTTCAAAAAAAGGAATGCAATTAAATAAATGGGGAACTTATTTT
>Ga0272440_1000367_pt1 | contig 38524 bp, 30 predicted proteins | sample SSMMMBAug17_FD_192440 | JGI IMG/M metagenome (GOLD analysis project Ga0272440, IMG submission 192440) | Marine sediment archaeal communities from Little Sippewissett salt marsh, Falmouth, MA, United States - SSM-MMB-Aug17 | ecosystem: Environmental > Aquatic > Marine > Wetlands > Sediment ...
AAACAATTTCAGCACAATATGATCCAATGGCGGGTGAATGATGATTATTCGCATTTAATTTGATTTGCATGATACGTTCTTCTTTTATATGTATTTCAAGCGTGGCTTCTCCCATTGATATTCCTGGTATCAGACGAACATCTATTTTTTTTATGCGTGGATTGCGGGTGAGCATTGGTATACATTCTTGGAGTGATTCTTCCAATTCGTAAACATTCAGAATGCGACCTTTTTTTTCCATTACAGGCCCAAGTCGTTCAAAAATATAAGCATTGGATACATGTTTATTGTCAAGTACCTGAACAGATGTCAAACGTCCCTCTATCACTTTAATATGAATAATTCCCTCAATGACTTCCTGATCAGGTATTATTGCGATACTGTTAATATAACCGCGTTTCTGATAGTATGAAGTTAAACGACGCTTAACATCATGAAGTGATTCTGGCGAAATACGATTGTTTTTATATAACGATGCGTGTGTCAGAATAAAATTCTCATGAACCAAATAGTCACTTGCTGTAAGGATTGATTTAAGGGATTGCCGAAATTGATCTTCATCAATAAAAGAATGATCCACAATTTGTTCAAGGCTGATATTTACACTGGCTGGGAGCCCTGCTTTCTTCCAACTATTTAATGCTTTCTTTGAAATGCGGTATATTGCCAGAATAGATCGCATTTTTTCATCATATCCTGAAAACAAAGCATTGCCCTGAATACGAAATTTTCTCAAAGGAATGTCAGGCATCCCAGATATGCTTGATGGCTGTTTGGGCGTTTTCGGGGGTAAATGATCTAAAAATGATGGCGGCCTGTCAGAAAGCCGATTATCCATATCAAAAAAAACATTATCCTGGGCATAAATATTTGACCAGCATGATGCGATCAGTCCAATAATCAAAATAAGCCAAAAATAGTTTCTATTATCCACAAAGTCTCCTATTGTTTGTTATTCAGACGAATTTTCTTCAATTGTTTCATTATCAGTGAAAGGACATAAGGGATCTAAATATTGGGAGCGATCAGGGATATGTTGAAATTGAATATCCGGCCGTTCATAAGTAATTTCAGAACCCGGAATCCAGTCATTATATGCTGAGGGCAATGCGCCTTTGCCCTCAAGGGAAAAAATACTGACATTATTATGAAAACGTGCCGCACAAATATCAGCAAGACGTGCGCGATCATCCAGAAACTGATCTGGCAGCTGACTGACATCCATGCTGATATCTGATGTGGGCTGTTCTATATCTACACGACCATCAATTCCCAGGCGGGATGATGCACTGATTGTATTGCCTGAAGCTTCCAATAATTGCTGGGATTGAATCTGAATATTGCCGCCCGGCCCATTTTCAGCCTGTGCATGGATGGTACTGTCATCTAAAATCATTACCTGTGATTTCAAAGAAATATCTCCACCACTTTGCCAACCTTGCAATACACTGGTATTAATTGTACTGTCCGAAAGATACAGCAAACGACCTGATTGCACATTAACTGTTCCGCCTCCTGCATATTTTGATAAGGTTGACAGCTGACTGTGATCTTTTAATCGAATGGCATTATCCGCAAAAATATTAATGGTGCCGGCATCCCCTGCATTGTATTCACTGCCAGTTCCAGATGAAGATATATTTGCCCCATGATCTAAAAAAACATCTTGAGATACAATATCAATGCGGCCTGCTGCACCCTGTCCATAGCTTTTGGTTTGTATAGAAGTTTCTTGCCCATCCATGACGAGTAGCTTAGACAATTGAATGTCAATATTACCTGCATTTCCACCCTGTCTGGCGTTGTTTGATGATGACGAAACAATTGATTGATCTGCTAACGATAGCTCATTGCCCTGTATATTAATCTCACCTGCATTGCCAGCCCCATCAGTATCAGCAGATATAAGCGCCGATGCATTCATTTGAATATGAGATGCATTGAGGATAATGTGACCGGCATCACCAGTGGCATTTTTTCGCGATTTTGAAAGAATTTCACTACCGCCAGTTATGGTGATATTATTTTGCGCGATCAGATTAATTTTACCTGCATAACCAGAACCTGAAGTCTCTGTTGCGATAAGTGAAGCATTATCAAATCGCATATTTAGGGCGCGTATTTCAACATCGCCAGCATTTCCACTATCATTTGATGTCACATTGGTCTGGATTGCGCTTTCAGACATGTTCAATTGTTCTGAAATCTTAAGTTGAATATCGCCCCCATCCCCATTGCCATAGGACTGTGAATCCAGGCGGCAGCCGTTGTTAAACACCATGCTTTTGACATTGATATGAATATTACCCGAATCCCCTTTGGAAGCTGTACTTAAATCTGTGTTATCGCCATAAAAAAGTCCACCAAAGATGTAAATATGACCGGAATCTTCAACTTGCTGACCGCCAGTCTGGATGACTTTGTCGCCTGAAATAATAATGTTTCCCGGTGTTTCAATTGTTTGTTCAGATGTTTGAAAGTAATCCAGGCGAAGGTCCCCGGGCGATGATATTGAAGCTATCTGGATAGATCCACCCGGTGCCTGAATATGCGTATCTTGAATTCGTATACCTGGCGATGCCTCTTGAAGATTTGTAATTAATGATGCGGGATAAGATTCGCCGCCAATCAAGGTCAGATTTTGACCTGCATTCATTTCAAGGCTTGCATTTTCAATGATAATGGGTGAAAAAGAACAGTTTTCTGTAAACGCTACCCCAACAGGTTGGCTGTCTGGATAATTATCAAGTAAGCCCGGGCTTGCAGAAAAATAAGTTTGATCACTAAAAAGCAGGCGATCTGATGTGCTGACCAGTAATGAGCCTGTCAAATCAAAAACGCTATCTGGCCCAAAAATAAAACCTGATGGATTGAGCAAGTATAAATTGGCGCCAGCAGAAATTGTTCCATTGATCCATGAGGATTCCCCGCCTGATATGCTGCCAATGATATTTTCAATGTCATTTCCACTTGTAAATATTGCTTGTTCGCCTTTGTGTAAATGGAACTTTGAAAATCCATAGTATAGATTATGTCCAGCGCTTGTACCGCCTGAAATGGTATATAATGAGTCACCCGTGACAATTGTTTGATCATTATCTGATACGATCCCATGAGGACGATCTGAATCCAGTGCGTTAGCAATGAATGGTAATGAAAATAAACGAATTATTATGAAAGCAATAATTATTTGATATGAATACATCGTTTTCAACTCCCTTTTTCATTTTAACTAACAGGAGATTTTTCCATTAACTATGGTCAAGAATATAATACAATATAATATATCAATATGTTAGTAAATATACTTATTAATGATCGAAAAAGCAAATCTGATATTTTCAGTTAAAGGAAGCCACTGGGAATAGTTTTATTGATTGTCATCAGATACATTCTCCGACTTTTTATCATCCGCGTTCGTTACGATGCATTGACCATTAAAAACAACCCCCGGGTCAATTAAAATAAATGGGGCCCGGATATCTCCGATCATTTTTCCAGGTGGATGAATTTCAATTCGGATTTCAGCATCAATGCAGCCATTAACTTCTCCCATAACCAAAGCAGACCCCACTTTGAGATCTCCCTTTATATTTGCTTGCGGACCAACAATAATATCACCTGTTTTACTGATAATATCACCTTCAAATTGACCTTCGATTCGCATTCCACCTTCAAAATTGATGGTCCCCTGTATTTGGGTTTGAGAACCGAGAAATGTATCAATTTCTTTTTTTTTCTTTCTTCTTAACATATTTTGTTCCCCTGGGATTTAGATTTTTTATTTAACAAATCTTCTTAGATTAACGCATAACATTTTATTTTGCAATATATTTTCGATCAGAGTTTTCATTACAGGTTTTCAATGATACGATGAAAAACTTCCATTGAAAATGGCATCCCCATATGTGAGGAATAGACTTCGATATGATGAACATTTGGTGACCAGTTATCAAGGCAGGCTTCCCAGGAAACAATACCATCTGATTGGGTATAAATTGAAATGATCGGTACCTGAATGGGGGTTTCATATCGTTGTTTGACAGTGGATTCTATTTTATCCAGGTCCCAGCCTGATTTTTCATAAAATTTCCCGCACAGAGTGTATTTGGGTCCTCCGACTGCAGGACCGGCAAGGGTCATTACCTGACGAACAGCTTCAGGGTTATCTCTTGCAGCTTCTCTGGCAATGTAACCACCCAAACTCCAACCGATAAGATCAACTGTATTTTTATTTGTTTCAAAGGTCTGAGCCAGTCGTTGTCCAAATTGGGATAAAAGGGGGGTTACCTTTCCATGATTTCTACCCAGCCCCCACCCAGTTGTTTCATGACCACATCGGCTGAGTCTGCTTTGTAAAAGTTTCATACTATTATCGCCCATACCAAAACCTGGAAGCAAAATTATTGTTCTTCGGGTTTGTGCTGGCTGATACTTCGTAAATAAGCTGGCTGTGGCTGATTTGGTAATATCAAGCACTGTTTTAATTTCGTTTAATGATTTAAGAAAGTTTGGTCGTTTTATGGGTTGATATTCAATCATTTTTCGTCCTTATTGTATTGAATATTGCCAAAGAATGGTCGAATATTATTGATATTCATACTCAAAAGATATTATGATTATCGTCCAACTTTAGTTTTTCCAAGTGCGAGTTGTGTGTGTCCGTGTTAGTCAATGATTGTCCCACTTAGGGATGCTCGAAAAATAACTTCCCCATTTTCATAAATCGGACAGGTCAGACAAGTCAGACTGGTCTGACCTGTCCGACTTGTCTGACTTTACCGAATGGGGAAATTATTTTCAGAGCATTCCTTAATTGGAAAAACCAAAGTTGGACGATAATATTTGTAAATGAGGAACTTATTGTTAAATTTTTATTAGTTTTACAATTTATTTATTGGAGAATAAATCATGCCAAGCAATTTCTATCAAAAAATGATTGTCCGCCTGAGCCCAGAATGTGAAGACCTGTGGATTGCACATTGTTTTGAACAAAGTGCTTCAGGCATAGAAACCACTGATGAAAAATTATCTTACATCACAATGGCTACTTACTTTACTGATATGTCCATTCAAATGCAAGGTGTTTTTGACTTATTCTGCAAAAATTATATGATGGATTCTAGAGATATACAGATTCTTTACCAGGAAACGCATGCCAATCAAGATTGGTTGGAGGCCTGGAAAATTCATTTTCATCCCATTCACATTAGTGATCAACTAATTGTATGTCCGCCCTGGGATGTCCCCAAAACAGGTCAAGATAAGAAAACAGTCATAATTAATCCTGGAAATGGTTTTGGTTCTGGATCTCATCCAACAACAGCAATTGCACTCAAGTTATTATTATCGTTGTTGGAAAAATCTACAAAGAAGCCTTCTGTTTTGGATGTTGGTACAGGTTCGGGGATATTACTTATTGCAGCCAGATTATTTGGAGCTGGCAAATTGCTAGGAATTGATATAGATTACCCATCAATCATTGATGCACAAAATAATTATAAACTGAATCAAGTGGAAAATATTATTTCAATTTGCGGATCTCCGCAATGCATTCAATATCCTTTTGATATTGTTATCAGCAATATGATGCTTCATGAACTCCAATCCGTTCAAAATGATTTGATTCGTAATATAAACCCATCAGGTACATTAATATTAAGCGGGTTCTATTTATTCCAAAAACAAAAAATAATTGATTGCTTTCATAAATTTAATGTTGAATTGGAAATTAATGATGGACAATGGGGTGGGTTTATTATGAAACAAACATGATACTCAAGAAATGCCGCAATGCAGAAAAAATATTGACATTTTGCCGCACTGCGTTATACTAAATATAAATAACATGTTAGTGTTATGGATTTGTATCATATTGGTTTGATCTGACTGATACGAAGATTTTCAAAAAAATAGACAACAATGGAGTATCCAATGAGTTTAGAATATAAAGGCAAAATATCTATATTGGTTTTTATCTTTTTTTTGGCATCAATAATTCCTTTTTGTATGATTCATTCATATCGTGAATCAATCGTTAAAAATCGGGTGCATGAGCTGTCAATTGCCCATCAGGAAAAAGAGCTGGGAATAGACAAACTTTTTGATCGTTCATACCATCCTCAGATATCCCTAAATAAAGGCGAGCAACGTGAGTGAAACAAACACAAAAAAATTTAATCTGGTGTTAGTCCAACCACAAATTCCGCCCAATACAGGTAATATTGCCCGTACATGTGCTGCGACACAATCACCATTTCATCTGGTCGGTCCATTGGGTTTTGATATTTCCCATAAAGCTGTCAAGCGTGCAGGGCTTGATTATTGGGATTATGTTGAGATGTACTATTATGAATCTTTTGAATTATTCGAAAAACAAATATCAGGCAATGCCAGGTGGATTGGGTTTAGCAAAAAAGCGAAGACGAAATATACAGATATTCAATATCAGGAGAATGATTGGCTTTTTTTTGGAAGTGAGACACATGGTTTGCCTGACACTATCTTGGAACGTTGCCATATTGAGGCTTATATACCGATGTCCACCACACATGTGCGAAGTTTAAACCTTGCTACCGCTGTTGCAATTGCCTTGTATGAAGCGCGTCGTCAGGTTGGGCTATAGTTTCATGGGGGCTATGGCCAAATCCTGAATGGCAGAATCTTCACCATAGCCGTCCGCCATTTTCAATTTCTATCAATTCTCCGATATCAGCACTACAATGCTTCTCAGTCAACAGCAAGTGATATGTCTCATATCAATAATACCACAAAAGAGTTGTCTGACAAGCGTATTGAATTCAAAGAATATGCATCCGATTTAAAAAATTCAAGCAAATCACTTGAAAAAGATTGATTTGAATTTTACAATCTGATTCAATCAAATGGCACAACAAAATGGATAATAAAAAAAAGGAGGTATTTATGAAATGTCCAGGCCAGGATACAAGATACTGGAAATCGGAGGCGGTTTTTGAAGTCAAATGCCCCAAATGTAATCAACCGGTTGAATTTTTTAAAGATGATACATCCCGCATATGTGGCAATTGTCAACACCGATTTGTGAACCCCAAAATGGATTTCGGGTGCGCTGCTTACTGTCAATTTGCTGAACAATGTATTGGAAATTTGCCCCCCGAACTTCTGGCGCAAAAAGAAAGTCTTTTTAAAGATCGAGTGGCCATTGAAATGAAAAGATATTTTGGGAAGGATTTCAAGAGAATTGGTCATGCCAGCAAAGTTGCAAGGTATGCCCAAGCCATTGCTGATCAGGAAGGTGGCGACATGGCTGTCATTCTTGCATCAGCTTTTCTGCATGATATCGGTATTCATGAAGCAGAAAAAAAATATCAAAGTACTGCTGCGCGATATCAGGAAAAGGAAGGTCCGCCCATTGCCAGACAGATTATGGAAACATTGGGCGCAAAACAAAGTTTGATTGATGAAGTTTGCGATATCATTGGCCACCATCATCATCCACGCGATACTGAAACACTTAATTTCAAAATTCTTTATGATTCAGATTTAATCGTCAATCTTGAAGCGCAACATAAAGAAAAACCCATTTCTTCAGAAAGGCTGACACAAATTATCAATAATAACTTCTTTACAGAACAAGGTCGAAATGAAGCAAAAAAATTATTATTTAAATAAAGGAGTTTTATAATGAAAGTACACAGAAATATCATTGAGATAGATAAATCAAAATGCGATGGCTGCGGCCAATGTGTTCTGGCTTGCGCCGAGGGAGCAATAGAAATCATCGATGGCAAAGCCCGGGTGGTAAAAGATGAATTTTGCGATGGTCTTGGAGCATGTCTGGGAGAATGTCCTCAGGATGCTCTAAAAATCATACAACGCGAAGCAGATGAGTTTAATGCTGAGGCTGTTGAAGAACACCTTGAACAAATGAAAAGTCAATCAAGCAAAAAAGAGGATCCCCTTGCATGTGGATGTCCTTCCGCACAAATCCAATCCTTTGGTCACTCGGCGCATAAAACAAATAAGATCTGTGAAACGCATAGTCATTCCAATCTTGGCAACTGGCCAGTAAAAATAAAGTTGATTCCACCAAATGCATCATTTTTAAAAAATGCCAGTTTGCTTGTTGTTGCAGACTGCGTTCCACCGGCATTGCCATCTCTGAATGAAACTTATTTAAATGGTAATGTTTTGATGATTGGATGCCCCAAATTTGATAATCGTGATGAATATGTCGATAAATTTGTTAAAATTTTTAACACCGCACAAATAAGGCATATTACCATTTTATATATGGAAGTGCCCTGTTGTTCAGGGTTACCAATAATTATTAATAAAGCCAATGATATTACTGGAAAAAATATCCAGACGAAACAGATGGTAATTGGGATTAAATCATAAAAAAAGGGATCTTGTAATTTTTTGTCGAAACTACACTTTAATTATTTCCCCCAAAATTGTTCGACCTTTTTTTTAAAATCAGAATTTACAGAATTAAAAGAATTTTCAGAATTAAGGAATGCTCGAAAAATAACTTCCCCATTTTCAAAAATCGGACAAGTCGGACAAGTCAGACTGGTCTGACCTGTCCGACTTTACCGAATGGGGAAATTATTTTCAGAGCATTCCTAAGAAAATATAATATTGAAATATTGGCAACAAAATTTTTTTGGCAACATAAGGGCTAAGAAAATGCCCCCATTTTTGAAATGCGCCCGTATATTTTCGGTTCCAAAACGTAGAGACAAGGCATGCCTTGTCTCTACACAAAAATGACTGGATAAGTCCAATAAAAATTGGGGAACTTATACTTCGTCTTAAAAGGAAAATTGAATCCCTGAAGCAACATTAAAAATCATATCTGCGTCTTTATCGTCAGCAGTCATAGAATCAGATGCGCCCCCGGGTAGAAGACAGGCTGCTTCAAGTCTTAATTTTACATTTTTGTTGAACTTAAATGCGTATTTGAAATCCAGCTCTGTTCCAATCGATTTTTCTTCAATTTCATCGGAATAATCATTCGCCAGTGACAAGGATCTGATTGCTGTGAAAAAAGTATGCTTTTTGTTCAACTTGTATTCAGCAGTTAAGGCATGATGGATCAAGCCTTTGTCCAATAAATAAGGCGCATCACTTACAAATCGATCACAACTTGATACTAAACTGTCCTTGAACAGAATCATACCCACTTTCACATCAATATCAATGGCGTCAAAGTTATTTGCATCCAGGTCATTGGGATCGTCATCACCTGAAACATATAAAGAATTGAAACCCAATTTCAACTGCTTGTTTACCTGATAACTCAGGTCCAAATTCATCAACATGCCGCTTCGGTCAAGGTCGTCAATATCTTTTTCTATAAAGTCGATATCGCCGCCTTGATATACTAATTCAAAAAGTCCTTTTAATGGGGAATGTTTAAAAGTTAGCGATGCACCAACATAGTAATTATTCCGATCATATTCAAGCACGTTAGCCGGAGTTAATGGATTCGGAATATTTGATGTCTCTGCGCCAGAGGTTTCATATACGATAAATAATCCGAGATTAAGTTCGGATAAAATTGGGCCTGAAGTTTTAATTACAAAATAGTTATTATCTGTGCTATTGGACTTTGAATTTTCATCACCTCGATACCATCCAATCATCCATTTACAGGAAGGTGATTTACCATGATACGTCAAACCCGCAGCAGTTTCAGACCAAACCCAGGGACTTATTTTTGTGGGTTGTAAGCCTGCTCGAATAATATGATCAATATTATTCTGAGGAGATTTCACTTCAGCATAAACAAAACGTGATTCCTGCGTAATACCGTCACCAGAAAGACCAAACTTTTTGTTTTTGTCTCCCCAATTGACAGTTCCCACTTCCAAACCATAGACAAATTTTGCAAGATTGTCATTTGTTTTGGCTTCAAACCTTAGACGTGCTTTGCTAAGACCAAAAGTAGTACCCACTGTATTGAAGTAATCCAGATTTTTCAAATCAAAACCTTCGCTGTTCAGTTGACCATTGTAACTGAAAAAGTCAGTAATTCCACTTTTGTGTTTACCAGCCAAAGACATATTATTGTTTGTTGAACCGAAAACCTGAAACATTTTTCCATGAAAGTCAAAATCGATGCCATCTGCTGCAAATACAGATGAAACAAACATACCCAAAACACATGAGATGAACAATAAATTTTTTGTTCGCATAATAGAACGTTCCTTTCTGTTTGTGCTCTATTTCCGAGCATTATCTTCATTGTATATATTTTTACTCCCAATTATTAAGGAATGCTCGAAAAATAACTTCCCCATTTTCAAAAATCGGACAGGTCGGACAAGTCAGACTGGTCTGACCTGTCCGACTTGTCCGACTTGTCTGACTTTACCGAATGGGGAAATTATTTTCAGAGCATTCCTAAGGGATGGTTCATTTGAAAATCGTTTTAGTATAAAGTAATGATCAAATTTATTCGAACATTTCGAAGCAATAATATTGGATTTAATGAATAAATGCAAGCAATGTTCTTAAAAAAAAATCAAGTATATACGAAAAAATGACGCCCGCTTTATTTTATTTGTTTTTCGCCATTGAAAGGCTGACCTGAAATCAGGATAATATCAATGACATTATCCCGCCATTCCTTTGCAATGCTGAAATCAATCGGGTTTATATCGTCTTGCAGTCATTGCAGATAACTATATTAACAAAATATGGATGTGTATCAGGTTTGTGAGGAAATTTTATCTTATAACGCTCTTTTTGATACTGAAAAGAGCGTTATAGAGGCTAAAAATTGACTTTTTGGGGATAAAAATTCTTGAATTTAAATAGGTTGGTTTGGTCCGACCCCGGTTTCCCGGGTTCCGGTTTCCCGGGTTCAAAGAGCTTGATAAACGACCCAAAAAAAGGTATAAATCATGTAAAAAATTCAGAGGCAAAGCAAATGCAGAAAAATCAAATTTGGACAATCATAAATAATTATTTCTCACAAAAAAAATATGCAATATTATAATAACAATAAAATTATTGAAACTTTCTGCCAAACATATAAAAAACGTCTTGGTAATTGTTTAATTCAAACAGATATTCTAAAGAATAACAATGGATATCGACATGAAATCATATCGCCTGTCCTGCGGGGAAAGGGCAATTATCCTTTTATTCTCTCTCACGATAAATATACTGAACATGTTGTTGTTCTTACACATGGACTGTCTGACAGTCCCTATTATATGGAAGCCATTGGCTGGCATTTTTTTTATGCCGGTGCCAATGTTGTTTTTCCATTATTGTATGGGCACGGTTTAAAATATCCTGATAAAGCCTTGCAAGACTGGAATTTATTCAAAAAATGGAAAATTGATATTGATGAAACCATTACAGTGGCAAAAAAGTTGGGTAAACATCTCAGTCTAGGAGGTCTGTCAACAGGTGGCGCTTTGAGCTTAAATGCTGTGTTAAGAGATACTGAACAAATTACAGGCGGCTTATTTTTATTTTCAACGGCCCTTGAAATTGGAAGTTTATATGAAAATATTGGCTTAATTCCACTGGTTCAAACCTATTACCGAATGAAACAAGAAAAACTGACAGGATATGGACCCAATCCTTACAAATATCCCATTTTTTCAAATTTTTCAGGTTTACAATTGGCAAACCTTATTCAGGAAAACAAAAGATTACTTAAAAAGAATAAAATAAAACAAGCTGTTTTTATTGCGCATTCTGTTCAAGATCCGACAACACTGCTTTCCGGTGTGATAGATCTTCTTGAAAATCATGTTAACAATGGTGTGGCATTTCTTATATCCAGCTATAATGATGATCAACCATTGGCCCATGGAGATCTGGTGCTTGAAAAACCAATTGAATTATTGATAGGATATCCGTATCAGGTTGTTCAGCCCAGGGCAAATCCGAGATTCGACGAAATGATGCGATCAGCCATACAATTCTTTGAGAAACTATAATAACACAGGAAAACCAATATGATACGAAGCAGATATGTTCTTATTATTACGTTATTAATACCCTATCTTGTAGAAGCTCGCAGCCTGGAAACCATCATGGAATCCGGACAACTTATTGCTGCATTTACCCAAAAATCATATGATGGCATTCATCGAGAGCTTGCAGAGTCTTTTGCTAATCACTTAAATGTAAAACTCATACCTGTCATTATTCCCTGGAAAGATATATTCAGCATTGCCGGCCATTTTCCAAAAGAGGTGACAACAAACCCTACAATTGCATATGATCCTGATGTTTTTGACCAGTGTGATATTATATGCAATTCAATCACCATTCTGCATTGGCGAAAAAAATTAATGCGCTTTGTCAGCGCATTTAAAGTGACAGAATTGTTGATCACACCAGAAAATAAGCCCATCAAGCATTATCATGAATTAAAAAATAAACGCATCACTTTTCTTGAAAGCACCACATTTGAAAAATATATCAAAGAGATCAATGAAAAGATCGGTGGCGGCATCTTCCTGATGCCTGTCCGAAAAACAAAAGCGTGTTATGACAATGTTTTTGAAGATAAAGCAGATGGTCTTATTTTGGACTCTGATAATGCATTGTTATTTATGAAAAAAAATAAAGGTTTTGAAATTTCATTTCCAATTGGCCAGGCCAAGCAATGTGGATGGGGATTAAAAAAAGATAATGCTGCCCTTCAAAATGAACTTCAAAACTTTTTTGATGGTCTTATTGGTACGCAGGAAATCAATGATTTTTTTGTGAAATACTTTGGTGTCAAATATGAAACCTACGCCAAAATAGTTCAAACTCACAGTCAGCAGTTTCAATTAGATCATCAATGGAAACGAGATCTGGATGAAATTGTGGCTTCAGGGAAACTGATCATTGGTGTACGTGAACGACCATTTGTATATCAAAAAGATGGCAAAGAACAATTTAATTACGCACTGGCTAAGGCTTTTGCCAAAGAGCTGGGTGTAAAACTTGTTCCAAATGAAATATCATCATTTTCTCAGTACTGGAAAAATGATCAAGGAATAATTGCTAAAAATGCATTGTATACACCTGAAGCATTCAAGCATTTTGATATTGCATGCGATGTTATTGAACCATTAAAATGGCGTGAATCCAAAGTTGATATTCTATCGTTTTTTCCCCTTGTTCAAACGATCATTGCCCGAAAAAATACAGCCATTCAATCCATAGAAGATTTACATGATTTTCAGGGCGTAACATCCAGAAGCAGCACATATGAAGAAATTCTTATCCATCATGGGCTGCATCAATTTCATTATGCCAACGTATCTGATTTTATAGATGAAATTTTATCAAAAAAAGCAGATTATGCCATTATTGAGAATGGTTTTTTTTATACGCACAACCATCCTGATCTGGAAGTCAAACTCGTGATTGGAAAAATTAAAGAACGTGGATGGGCAATCAAAAAAAATCATCCCCAATTAAAACACAAACTTTACGAATTTTTTGAAAAAGCATCAAGCAGTGGTCTGTTGGATCGATTACTTATTGCGCAAACAGGAATCAGCTTTTATGAAATGAAAAAATTTACGCACATGTTTCATTGGAAATATCAGGTCGGAAAATTCTCATTTGTCAATTACAACAGACATGATGGCCTTCCTCAGGAACCTGTTTTGTCCATTTTTCAAGATCGTGATGGTTTGATGTGGTTTGGTACTGCTGGCGGTCTTGTCAGATACAATGGCAGACACATGAAAAAATATGATGCCACTGATGGATTATCAGGAAATGTGATTTTTACCATTGATCAGGATCCATCTGGTGCCATGTATCTGGGATCGAATAATGGCGTAAGCATAATCAAAGGTACTCAAATTCAAAATATTGCAGGTGGTGTCAGTATCAGAAAAATTATAATTGATAATCAGAACAATAAATGGTTACTCAGTGATGCGCTGTTTGTCTATACAAAAGACAATCACCTTATCTGCATGAATGAAAAATATCCTCAGTTAAATGACATCCTCTGGGATATTACACTTCAGGAGGATCAATCGGGCATATATATTGGTACAACAAAGGGCGTTTATGCCTTGAGTTCACAGTTTCAATTAACACAGAAAAATAAGACGCCCTGTCATGCATTGAGCATTGGTGCTGATGGAAACCTGTGGATGGCATCAAAAGATAAAATTCTTGTTGACACACAAAAGGAAACTGTTATTGCCAATACATCATTAGGTATTGAAAACACACACATAAAAAAAATTCAACGATTCAGGGACGGCTCCTTATATATGATGTCTGATTCAAAAATTATTGAAATCATTTCCTTGAACCAGGATGCCATTATTTATGACACTCATGTAGGATTGTTTCAATCAACACTCCATGCTATTTTTCAGGATAATGAATATAATTACTGGATTGGTTTTATGGGGAATGTTCAGAAATTAACAAATGTCAGCTTGCGGCAATTTTATCCCAAAATATTGAGCGGTGAAATCAATCATATCTTTCAAGATCAGAAAAAACGCATGTGGATCAGTGGTGTGCAAGGGGTATATTGTTACAAAGATACAGTTTTGGATATTACACCCCGTCTGCAGGTTGTGGAAAGAAAATGTCATGTTGTTTCTTATGGAAATGAGATACTTATTGCAAATGTTTCTGGTCTTTATTTTTTAGACCAGGATATGCAGGTGAGCCGCAAAAAAAGATTCAGTCCGCCCATTTTTAATCTAATGGACGTTTTTGTCAGTCAGAAAAAAGAAATATTCGTAATCACAGCGCATGGCACAATTATTTATTTAGAGCGTCCCGACCATGATCCCCAGTTTTTTAAAACAAAACATACCTTTACCCTGATTTCACATGAGAATCAGATCATTGGAGGAAATACAGAAGGATTAATTCGTTTTAATGGCAATAGTTTTGTGCAGCACGCGCGTTTAAATGCAAATGTTCATACGATCTATTCTGATGGCAGCCATCTCTGGGTGGGAACTGATAAAGGCTTTGGCCTATATGAAGATAATCAACTAATTATACCAGAGCATCTTGAACACCTGATGGTTTATGCCATTATTCAGGATAAACTGGACAATAAACTCTATCTCGGCACAGATAAAGGATTTTTATACTTTAATCCCCGTTCACTGGAGCTTGAATTTTCCATGGATCAACGGGATGGTCTGCCTGTCAACCGTGTTTCATCCAACGCATTGTTTATCGATTCTGAAAATCTTTTATGGATTGGTACATATCGCGGTGTTTCAATATTTGATATTACCAGAAAGCCTTCACTGGAATTTAAACCACAATGTCATATTGAAAATATTTTTGTTAATGATAAAAATGTTTCACCATCGTTTCAGATGATAAACCATACAAGCCCCATGATGTTTCCATGGAATCAAAACAACCTCACATTTCGTTTGGCAGGATTCTCATTTAAAGATGAGCAATCCGTCCGCTACGACTATTATCTGAGAGGTTTAAACAATTCTTACAAAGTAGGTAATCATCAAGACTCACCTGTTGCTTCTTATCATAATCTATTACCGGGCCAGTATGATTTTCAATTTCGTGCAAAAGGAAAAGATAATCTTTGGAGTGCCTATCAATCTTTTTCTTTTACAGTCCAGAAAGCTTTCTGGCAGACAATGCCTTTTTATATTATGATCTTTTTTGCCCTTTTAGGAATGGTTTGGCTTTGCATGACAGCTTATGCAAAAATTCGATTAAAACAATCTCAAAAACACGCACAAATTCTTAAAAGAAAAGTGAAGGAACGAACGTATCAACTGGAAAAGACCAATAAAGAACTTTTTGAAATAAATGCCGCACAAAACCGATTTTTTCATATCATATCCCAGGACTTGCGTAATCCTTTCAGTGCTGTGATGGGGGTTACAGATTTATTGAAAAGTTATTATGATATGCTGGATGAGAATGAAAAGAAAACGTATATAGATGAAATACATAATACAACGAATTTACTCAATCAAATTTTAAACAATTTACATAAATGGTCAGAAATCCAGAATAACCGAATAGGATCAGAGCCATCATCATTCCACTTACTGGATATTATTCAGGAACAGGTTCAGGTTGTTGAACAAACAGCCGTCTTAAAACAAATACAGATAGAAAATCAGGTGGATCAGGATGTCAAAATTTTTGCTGATGCCAATTTATTGATGATTCTTATTGAAAACCTATTATCTAATGCGATTAAATATAGTCATCCAGAAAGCTGTGTTAAAATTAAAGCACAGGTAAAACAGGACATGACAGAATTGTGCATTTTGGATGAAGGTGTAGGTATTTCTCAAAAGCATTTGAATAAGCTGTTTAGCATGGAACACTATCATTTTACACCAGGTACTGCCAATGAAAATGGAACTGGGCTGGGATTATTGATTTGCAAAGTTATTGTAGATAAAAATGATGGCAGCATCACAATTGAAAGTGAAAAAGATAAAGGAACAAAAATTATTGTGCGACTGCCATCAGATAAAAAAAATTAGAACCATAAACTATGGACAAGTTTATTCAAGCATCCCTTATGGATTCATTATCAAGCTGTCGTTATCAAAGCGAATAATTGATCCGGCATTGTTATTAAAAAAAACATCATCACCCAGCTCTTTTTGCAAGTACGATCCTGAAGTTAATCCGGTGCAATGGGAGACGCCTACCTTTTTAATATTTAAACGCTTGATTTCGTTAATTGTTTGATCCATACGTTCTTTGGGTGCATTGGCAAGATGCGTTCCCCCGACAACCATGAATATTTCATTAACACCAGTGACTTTCTGCGCATGATGTATGGTGTTGATCATCCCCCGATGAGCACATCCCAGAATAATCAGCAAGCCTAGATTGCTTTGAATAAATAATGCGAGATCATCAGTCATCTCAGTATCCAGTTGATAGTCATCATTCATTTTATTAAAAAAATTAAATCCAACACTTTCATAATCATTGATCATGGGGATTTCACCACTGGTTAAGATATCTTTACCATCTAATTCAATGGGATCTTTTGATAAGGTAAAATCAGTATTGTATCGACGGATTTCTTCAATAGAAAATGGACATCCAAAATAGCGATAAGTGGCGTTCATGGGTGATTTAACATAAGTTGCTTCCAGTGTTTTTGGATGACAATAGATTGGAATGGGATCAGAGGTTTGACACGCGCGTTGCATCAGAAAGTATCGCAAACCGCCGGTATGATCTTGATGCGCATGGCTGAGAACAATACTGGATATTTCTGACGGGTTAACCCCCATAACCATCATGTTATGCCGCAAAACATTTATATTTCCAGCACCTGTATCAAACAGCATTTTCTTTTTGCCAAATGAAATTTCCATACTCAATCCCCATTCAGCCATTACCAAGGGGGTTGCAGCCGTATTTTCACTTATTGTTTTAATTTGAATATCATTGATCGAAATCATATCTTCTCCTTGTTTGTTTTTGGCCATGGACACCAGGGTGGGGTTTTCCAACGATTATGAACCCAAAACCATTGCTCTGGATATTTACGAATCATGGCCTCAATATTTTGGTTATATCGTCTGGTATTTTCAGCCAGGTCCCAATAATCATCACCAGTAGGAATCCAAGGGATTTCTGGCTGGAATTGTCCGATAAAACCATTTTCAGTTCGAATAACATACAGAGGCACTACCGGTGCGCCAGTTTGTTTGGCCAGTCGTGCCAGTCCAACATTGGTACAGGCCAGGGAACCCAAAAAATCCACAAAAACACCTTCATACCAATCAACACGCTGATCATTAAGCAATACCACATTGTTTTTATGTTGATTGTCTGATAAAATTTCAATGATTGAATGATACGTGTTTTTTCTGGTAGGTAGAACACGTGTTCCCCATCGTGTTCTGACTTCCTGAAAAAATTTTTCCAATGGTTCAAAATCTAAGCGTCTGGCAACAATACTGGATCGCCATCCATACTTTTTCTTAATAAAATAACCGGCTTCACGTAAAAGTTCCCAATTACCAAAATGGGCAGTAACAATCAGTACACCTCTTCCTTGAACATATGCGCGACGAATGTTTTCTACACCCTGTACTTCATAATGATCCAGGGTTTTATTTGATATAGAGATCCAACCAATATCAAAAAATATTCGGCCCAGATTTTTAAAACAACGTTTACAGAGGCTTTCAATATCCTGGGCAGTTTTTTCCTGTCCAAAAACAATATTCAAATTATTTCGAACGACTTTGCGATGCCGATTGTCAAATCGGTAAATTAACATGCCCAGCGCATCACCCAGACGATCTCGCCATGATTTTGGCAAAATGCCCATACATGTAAACAAAACAGTGATGATCCAGTAAGGTATTGCTTGTGACATTTTATATTTATCCTATACACGAAATTTTCTGATTTGATTATTCAATTTTTCTGCCAACTCACTCAAATTCAATGCACTTTGTTGTACCTGCGTGCTGTCTTGGGACACAGCTTTGGCAGCCGAATTGACATTAGATATATCACTGGCGATTTCATTGGCCACAGCAGTTGTCTGACTGACATTGCTGGAAACCTCGCTCGTGCCAACCGATGCCTGTGATACATTGGATGCAATCTCCTGGGTTGCAGTAGATTGCTCACCCATCGCTGCAGCAATGGAGCCTACAATGTCATTTACTTCCTGAATAATCCGGGTAATTTCAACAATTTCATCTACAGATAAAGACGTTGATTTTTGGATACCATCAATTTTCGAACGAATTTCTTCGGTAGATTGCGATGTCTGTCTGGCCAGATCTTTAATTTCATTGGCAACAACAGCAAAGCCTTTTCCAGCTTCCCCGGCTCTTGCTGATTCAATGGTTGCATTTAAAGCCAGCAGGTTGGTTTGTTCGGAAATTTCAGTAATGGTTTGCGTTACTGTACCAATTTCTTTGGCTGCATCGCCCAAATGGTTGACCCGATCTGAAGCTTCTTTCGCTTTTATAACGGCATTATCTGATATTTTATGCGCTTTTTCAGTATTTTTGGATATTTCATTGATTGTTGCAGTCATTTCTTCTGCAGCAGAGGCCACAGTTGCAACATTGGCCGAGGTTTGTTCCACAGCGGCAGCTACAGAATTCATGTTGGCACTCATTTCATCAGCAGATGTTGCAACATTATTTGACAGATCCGATGTTGTTTGTGCATTCTTAGCAAGCGCATCTGATACTGCGGATAATTCGGTTGATGATGATGATACTGTATCCACACTGTTTGAAATTTCTTGGATCATCAAACTTACTTTTTGCATCATTTCATTGAGTGCTTTAGCAAGATCACCCATTTCATCTTTCTGATCAATGTCCAGTTTCGTTGTAAAATCACCATCTGCCATCAAGCGTGTAAAATCAAGGCTTTTGACAATGGGACGCAACACGCCTTTTGTAATGGCAAGAGCAATTAATAAGCCCAATCCTACAGCAATCAACACAATAACAATAATCATATTAAGCGTAGAGCTGACCTGTGTATTCATTTTTTGTTCTTGATTTTCAAAGGCTTCCTGACATTTATTCTGCGCAAGCTGAGCAGCTTTTAACATATTGGTTTCAGATTTGTTCTGTTTGTCTGTTAAATCGTTATACTGTTTAAATGTATCGTAATATTCATTTGTTGCTGAAACGACCGCATCAATTGTGGCTATATCATCAATGATTGTCAATTTAGTTTTTATACCATTGGCAAGTTCCTGTATTTTTTCAATGTCTTTCTTGACAATATCATAATATTTTGATTCGCCCGAAATGATAACCTCCTTTTCATTTTTTCGTGCATCAAGAAAGAATCGTACAATTGCATTGGCATCACTTACAAGAGATAATTTATTGTTCAGCTTTATTTCAAATTCATTTTGAGCTAGGGTAAGTTGTTTTTTCTGGTCAATATGCACACTTTCAATTTGATCCATAAGCACTTTTGCTGCATTTGTCATTCGTTCAATAGAACCTTTGTAATATTTAATAAAATCTAATACTTCCGACTCATAAGCCTGATATGTACGAATGACATTATTAGCCAAAGCGATATTGGCATGATTGCGAAAACTTTTTTGGATATTTCGGGTCATTTTTAAGATTTTTTCATTATCAGCTTTCCACAAATCAAGTTTGTCCAACTCACCCCTTAGCATGGTTTCTCGCATACTTTTTGCTTCGTAAGCGTATTCAATCAATAGATTGACTTCTGTCAGCTTCTTTAAACGTAATGCAATCATCGAATTATTCGCTTGATTATAATTGCTTTGCGAGCGAGTGATAATATTATCCAGTTGAGCCTTTTGTTCTTTTTGTAACTTTTCAATGGATTGAAGGGCAATGGATGCATTTAACTCAATTTGTTTTTTACTTTTTTTGTATTGGTTGATAAAATCAGTAATTTCATTTTCGTACTGCCTGTACTTATCAATTATAGTATCAGTTGCCTGTATATTATTAGGAGAACGAAAATGAGATTTCATGCTGTTTGTCAACTGATAGACCTTATTATTGATAGTTTTCCATTGATTAACAAACTCAAGATTGCCTTGCATGATAAGGCTACGAAAATATTTTGCATTAAGGGCTAATGTGACAAGATTGTTGGCATCATTCGCGCGTTCAATCTTATTCTTGATATACACAGCATTATCTTCCCGCATCTTTTTTAACTGAGCCACCTGCGTTTTTTCAATTTCATCACAATATGCACGAACATTCTTTGCATTCTGACGCATTTCTTTCATTCTTTGAGCTTTTTGTTTTCTTAGGCTGCTAAACTGATTAAATGCGTTTTCATAGTTTTCAGCCGCCTCTATTACTTGATCCATATATTTGTCATCTTTTACATCAATAAATATACGTTTCAGATAATTGGCAATTTTTTTCAGTTCTGATATTTCCTGTTTTAATTTGTCAGCATAAGAATCATCATTTCGCATGATAAAGTTTTTTTCGTGTTGTCTGGATTTAATAAAACTTTGCGTTAGTTTCCCTACATTATCTTTATTATGGGCTCGTTTGATAACCCCCGATAATCCATTATAACTAAAAACAGCTACGATAATTATCAGAAGCAATACAATTGAAAATCCACCAAAAATTTTTACTCCCATTTTTAAGTTTCTAAATGTTTGAACCATAATAATCTCCTTTGGTTATTTAAGTGCGACATCAGCAATTGCTAATCTTGAAAGATGTGTAGATGTCCCTGTTAATTGAATAAATTTAGCGTTAAAAAGTATCTGTTCTACCAAATGGTTGTCTAAAAAGACCTGTCCCCCCAGAATATTCATGCATTGGCTGGCAATGGTTTCAGCGGCTTCCGCACAAAAAACCTTTGCACATTGATTCATCACAGTTTTTTCTGGATCATCCGTATCAAACATCCATGCCGCACGATAGGCAAGAAGTTCAGCAGTTTGTTTGAGAGTTACTGTTTCTGCCAGGGAAAAAGCAACCGCCTGGTGTGCGATTAAAGGTTTGTTTTCAGATTGATGCGTTTTGGCAAATTCGGTGCTTGTTTCAATACATTGATCAATCATACCCAATGCACATGCAATGCTTATAAAATTTTCAAATAATTGAAGGTGTGAAATTAATGCCTTCATCTGCTCAGGATAGATGACCATGCTTTGGGGTACAGGGCAATTTCTAAGCTGAATATTTGCAATAGACAATCCGGGAAAAATGCGTTTGTTTACCAGTGGATCAATATCCAAACCTTCTGATTGTCTGGGAATTAAAAAAATGGCATGTTTATCATCAATTTCCCCATTGACTGCCAAAAAATTTGAAATACCAGCGTTGATGACAAAACGCTTTTTTCCTGACAACTGAAAATGATCATCATTTGATTGAACTGTCAATGATGCAGGCTTTGTATCTGTTTCAACAAAATCTTCACAAAAGGCAATGGCGCACGCGGGGGCATCATCAATTTGCAGAGATTGGATCTGGAACTCAGTCAGCCAATGTTTCAATTCGTTAAAAATGCGGAAACCATATTCAAGCCCTAAAAACAGTGATGGCTGATGTTTGGCAAAGATACGCATCATCTCTAAACCGGAAATTGATCCAATGGTTGATGTATCCTTGAAGTTTTCAAGATAGCCCAGGGATAAAAGTTTTTGTTTAATGCTTAGCAATGCGCCGGCAATTTCTTTTTCAGTTTGAAGCGCACCATGCACAAAGAGTTGATTTTCTTGTGTAAGCACGGATTCCATTTCTTGAAAAAGTTTTTTTTCATTGTCTGAAAATGTAAAATTCATGATATACCTCAGAAAGTTTCAGATGAGTTTTGAAATGATCTTTTTTTGAATTTCTGATGTGCCACCACCAATGGGTGCCAGGCGGTTGTCTCGAAACAACATTTCCATACCGTATTCATGACAATAACCATAGCCACCATGAATGAGCATGGCATCATTGGTGGGATTCAAGCTCCAATCACCAACAAAGAGTTTGGCAACAGCCGCTTCCAAGTGATTCACTGCCTGCCCCTGATCTTTACACCAGGCAATGCGATATACCAAAGATCTTGCAGCTTCGAGAAAAATTTTCATATTTGCCAGTTTATATTTGGTGGCCTGAAAATGACTGATGGGTCGATGAAATTGATAGCGCTTTTTTGCGTAATCAGAACACTGTTTGATCGCATGGCTCATTCCACCAATCATCGGAGCCAATAATGCACTTCGGTCCCACTCAACAGTTTGCATGGCATACAAAAATCCCATTCCTTCCTGACCCACACGATTTTCAGCCGGAATACGACAGTCATTGAAAAATAATTCGCTGGTTTGAGATGTCCGCATGCCCATTTTTTTTAAAGGGGCTCCAGCGGAAAAACCTTTTGTGCCTTTTTCAACAATAAATGTAGAGATGCCTTCATGTTGTTTTTCTGGATTGGTTTTGGCATAAACCAAAGCCAAATCAGCAATTGGCCCATTGGTAATAAAAATTTTACTGCCATTAAGTATGTAATGGTCGCCATCACGAATTGCAGTAGTTTTCATTGATGCCACATCAGAGCCAGCATCTGGTTCGGTTAAACCCATACAACCAATCCATTCACCAGATATAAGTGATGGCAGGTATTTTTGCCGATGATCATCTGTACCATGAGAAAAAATGGTATCTGCACATAAAAAACTGTGCGCGCCATAAGCCAATGTCAAACCGCCATCAACTCCCGCTTCTCCCAGCGCCTCACCCGCAATGATTGTTGTTAAAACATCCGCGCCACCGCCACCAAATGTTTCAGGAAAATGAAGACCGAGAAGTCCAAATTCGCCCATTTTTCTGAATGCATCAAAATCAAATTCACCCTTGATTTCATATTCTTGTATACGCGGTGTGATTTCTTTTTTGGCAAAACGAATCACTTCTTTTTTGAACATTTGTTGGGTTTTATTTAATTCAAAATCCATGATTGACTCCAAAAATGGTTAGAATTTTTTTTTTAAATAATAATTTAGTTTTATATAATCCAATATTTAGAATTAGTCAAATATTGATTATTTGTGGAACAAGCTTTTAAAACGCACTTTTATGTGCAGTGCTGATTTCTGATAAACATCAATTATTTTTTGAAATAATGGGCGTATTGCAAAAAAATCGGACTTTTTAGCAATAAACATTGAATAAAGTTGAATTTCGGCAAACGCAAGAACAGCGTAAGGCAAAGCCGGCTTTAGGCCAATGCTATTCTTAGGTTTGCAGAAATATATTATTTTTTTTATGATCACCAAGGAATGCTCGAAAAATAAATTCCCCATTTTTAAAAATCGGACAGGTCAGACAAGTCAGACTTGTCTGACCTGTCCGATTTGTCTGACTTTACCGAATGGGGAAATTATTTTCAGAGCATTCACAATTAATGACTGACTTTTTAGGAATGCGCCCTTCCAAAGGTCAAGTTTTTGTAATATCGTCCGAAAATATGATTATATATAGAATGGGCATATCTGCATAAATATAAGATAAAGGAGGTCATCAATGACTATGCAAACAAATGCTGTGAACACAACATTCCAAAAAACACAGGATATTATCAGTCGTCTGGCAAGCGGTTCTCGAATTAATAAAGCATCGGACGATCTGGCAGGCTTTGCCATTGGACAACGCCAGACTGCCACAGTAAATGGCCTGTATCAAGCTGCCAGAAATCTTGGTGATGGCATTTCACTGACAGAAACTGCTGATGCCGCACTAAGTTCAGGAAGTGATATTCTTCAGCGTATGCGTGAACTATCAGTTCAGGCCAATAATGGCATTTTGAACAGTAGTGATCGTGCCAATATTCAAAAAGAAATTGATCAGTTAAAATCAGAATTTGACAGTATTTCTGAAAATACTCAATTTAATGATCAGAAATTATTTGATGGTTCATATTCTGGAAATATTCATGTAGGCGATGATCCGGATGCTGGCATCAAAATTCAATTGGGGGATTTGCGAAAAGTCATTGATGAAATTGATGTAACAACTGAGAATGGTGCAAGTGATGCCATTCAGAATATAGATAATGCACTAGAAACAATTAATAGCACACGTAGTGATCTTGGATCAACCCAAAATCGTTTTGAAAATGCCATGAATGAACTCCAAAATGCAACGATTACACACACGCGATCCCGTTCAGCAGTTATGGATACAGACTTTGCTGCTGATATTTCTGAAAATGATAAAAATCAGATACTTTCGAAGGTGCAAACAGCCATGATGCGAAAAGATAATACACGTCAAACATTTCTGATGGAATTATTTAATTCATAGTCATTTTAGATATTGACTCTCATTCAGATTTTTGATACAATCTGCTTAAGTCGGAATTTGGGAAGCAATGTATTTAAAATAATGTCAAGACCATATATGATCATTTCTTCAATAGAAGCATTTCGCATAAAAGATATTCTTATACTATAATGGCTAAAAAAACGAACAAACCAAAAACAATTTCCCATTTGTTTTCAGATATGGAGCGTAAAACCATATTTAAACAGTATCTCATTTTTATGGGAATCACCGAATTATGCATTTTAATTTTTTGCTGGTTCTATCAAATGGGCACCCAGGATTATGATCGATTTGGTCCGGTTGATATTCCATTTCCCTGGCGAATATATTTTTTATTGGCTTTTCTAATACCGGTTGTGATTACTTTCTTGGTAGGTATTTTTTTGGTTGCTTTCAACAAATACCTCGCTGATCAAGATAGTAAAATTGTTTCTGAAGACAAACAGAGAGCCATCGCTAGATCTAAGTTTGAAACAGTTGTTCAAACGCTGTTAAACCTGCCTTTTTTATTATCTCTTTTTTTAGTATGCATTGGTGCGGGCATTATATATCGTATTGATGACATTACAAATTATCTTCAGCGACTGGGGGAACAATCGGTTCAATTTTTGCTAATTCTCATATGCACAACTTTGGGAATTGGTACACTTTTTGGGTTGACATGGATGATCTTTACTTATAAATTGAAAAAAAAATCAATGGAATATGAATTCAAAACCCATGTGATGGATAAATTTGGTATTGCTGTGCTGGAAGACAACACCATGATCACACGTTCGGGACAATTATTAACGCACGATACAACAGATCCCAATACATTGAAAGATGTCAAGCAATTGACACAAGCCCAGGATTTAGATAGAACAACATGATAGCAGATCTATACAATCTGATATCAAAAAAATTTTAACTTAGGGTTCAGGTTGAACCCAAATAATTAAAGAAAGGAATATCATGGACACATCAACTCCTGCCATTGATGTCGTCGCTGCGACATTTTTCAATGCAGTCAAACAAGTATTGGAGTCCAGTACAAAACAGAATATTAAATACTCGACCACAATACAGAGTATACCGCGCGTGAGTTTACGTCCGGATATCGGATGTTTTGTACAATTCAGTGGTGATTATAATGGTTTGAGCGTCGTTAATTTTACAGGTGCGGCTGCCCTGTGTTTATATAAAGGTTATATGACTGCAATGGGGCTTCCTGAAGAAGAGCTCGCCAAAGATCATAACACCAATGAAGTGCCTGACAGCATTGGCGAAATGACCAATCAGATAATGGGTCATACCATGCGGATGGTTGAAAACAAATACAACCTGACTTCCTTTTTTGGACAACCAAAGGCCCTGGCACTAAACAGTACAATTGTGCTTCAACCTGAAACAGAATATAGCGATAATCGTCGTATCGTTTTCATAATTAATGATATGCACAGGTTTTATCTTGAATTGGCCATGGAAAAAATAGAATTTATATCACTTGCAAAGAAAAAATAAGATTTTATAACTTGTTGATCCAACCCTAATTGGTATTGATCGTTTCAAAAATATCAGATTTAAAAAAGCGGATTATGTATTCTTACTTGCTAAGACAATATTCGCATGTTATAGTTTCAATATTTTTGATTTTGCCGAAATGGCATATTTCATAATATTTAAGATAAATTTTTTATAAGGAGGATTTATTCAATGGCATATAATGCAGTTGAAATGAAAGATTGGCAAATTTCAGAAGAAGCTGAAAAAAACATGCCCACACCAGATGATTGGCGAGAAAAGCTAGGACTTGAAAAAGAAGAAGTTCTCGCTATGGGACGTCTGGCAAAATTGGATTTCTTGAAAATCATTAATCGACTTGAGAGCAAACCAGATGGCAAATATGTTGAAGTAACAGCAATCACACCAACCCCCCTCGGAGAAGGCAAAAGTACAACATCAGTTGGTTTGATGGAAGGCCTGGGAAAACGTGGAAAAAATGTCGGTGGCGCACTTCGTCAACCTTCAGGTGGCCCCACAATGAACGTCAAAGGTACTGCTGCTGGTGGTGGTAATGCACTGCTCATTCCAATGACTGAATTCTCATTGGGATTAACTGGCGATATTAATGATATCATGAATGCTCATAACCTTGCCATGGTCGCCATGACAGCCAGAATGCAACATGAAAGAAACTACAATGACGAACAGTTAAAACGATTAACAGGCATGAGACGTCTGGATATTGATCCAACTCGCGTTGAATTGGGATGGATTATTGATTTCTGTGCACAGGCACTTCGCAATATTATTATTGGAATGGGTGGCCGATATGATGGTTACACAATGCAGTCCAAATTCGGTATTGCTGTTAGTTCAGAATTGATGGCCATTCTGGCAATTATTAATGACTTGCCTGATCTCAGAAAACGACTTGATGAAATCACTGTTGCATTTGACAAGAGTGGCAAACCGGTTACAACTGGTGATCTTGAAGTTGGTGGTGCCATGACCGCTTTTATGAGAAACACCATTAACCCCACTCTGATGTGTACTGCTGAATATCAACCATGTATGGTTCATGCTGGCCCATTTGCCAATATTGCTGTTGGACAATCATCCATTATTGCTGACCGAATTGGTCTGAAAATGTTTGATTATCATGTCACTGAAAGTGGTTTTGCAGCAGACATTGGTTTTGAAAAATTCTGGAATGTTAAATGTCGAAACAGTGGTTTGAAACCTCATGTTTCAGTTCTTACAACAACAATTCGTGCCCTTAAAATGCATGGCGGCGGACCCCGCGTTGTACCTGGAATTCAAATGCCTGAAGAATATACAAAGGAAAATCTGGGTCTTGTTGAACAAGGACTTGAAAACATGGTCCATCATATTAATACCATTCGCAAGGCGGGTATTAATCCTGTTGTATGTATCAATTGTTTCCATACAGACACTGATGCTGAAATTGAACTGGTTCGTAAAGCGGCTGAAAAAGCTGGTGCAAGATGCGCAAAATCAACACATTGGGCTGATGGTGGTGATGGTGCTCTCGAACTGGCGGATGCTGTCATAGATGCATGTAATGAAGAAAATGAATTCAAATTTTTGTATCCACTGGAAACAAAACTGCGGCAACGTGTTGAATTGATAGCAAAAGAAGTATATGGTGCTGATGGTGTTTCATGGGAACCTGCTGCAGAGAATAAAGCAAAAATGTTGGAAGATGATCCCAAATATGATGACTATACAACCATGATGGTTAAAACCCATTTGAGTCTGTCTCATGATCCCACATTGAAAAACGTTCCCAAAAACTGGACATTACCCATTCGTGACATATTAATCTATTCTGGTGCAAAATTCCTTTGCCCATGCGCTGGACAGATTAGCCTTATGCCAGGAACTGGCTCTAATCCAGCTTTTAGAAGAATTGATGTAGATACAGCAACCGGTAAGGTATCCGGCCTGTTCTAAATAATTCTTTTTTCAGATATCAAGCCCGAAACTATTCATGGTTTCGGGCTTTTTTATTTTTGTAATTTTGATTTAATCCAGGGAATGTGTTTTTCCATCAATACCGAACAAACAGACGTACTTCCAATCACCTGACTGTTGGGTAACATTTTTACAAACTTGAGAAAAAATGGTGCCGTCTTTCCGCCCTGAAATGCGGTTGTAAAGACAATCATTGTTTTTTTAGGGCTTAAAGCAATCCATTCTCGACGTCCAAAAACATATTCCAAATCCCCTGCTTCTCTTGTAAAAGTCAGAATGTTGTCATTTTCCCAATAATATTGATGTGTCAGATCAATATTGAAAGAAAAAAAAGAAAACCAAAGTTTGAGCTGCCAGTCAATTGTCATTTTTTCCTCATGAGGTGTAACAGATTTTACTTGATAAAAGATTTCAGGATAATCAGATACATCCGTGCTTAATTTTTTTATTTTTTCTATGGGTGCATCAACAACATCCATGCCGCTTGTAAAAATAAAATTGAGCATTTCTTTTTCACTGATTCGAATCCATTGCACCGGATTGACAATCAACACCTGACCATGCTTTAATAAAGCATCAAGTGTATGCTGAGGAATTTGAATGTTGGAAAGGTATGGAATGTTTGGCGACGTGGAAAGCAATTTGACATTATCTGGTGGACGGATGCTTTTCTTTTCTGCGCGTCGCTTAACCGCTTCAAGCATTAATGCGGTTGTTCCAATAGGGACCGCCATTGCAAGATCTGGTTGGGCTTTCATCAACATTCGAGACATAAAACCGATGCTTTTATGATCAGACCATGATGTATTAATAACAAGGGTTTTTTGGGCTGATATGGGGATGATTTCCCATCGCCCCAGGCTGGCTTTCATTTTACCATCAATTAATGTCCAGGTAATATTATTCTTGTTTTTAATGTCATGTTTTAAATCAAATGTAGCGTGAATCTTAAATACTGGCAGTTTTACAAAAACACTGTAACGCGCAATGACATATTCGGACGTTTTTTTTAATATTTCAGAATGGTCATTTTGGGGCATAAATTCGGAATAATTGGCATAATCATTGATCACATTTCGAACCCGCTCAGCAGATGCATTAATCATCGCAATGCTGCTGACAAATCGTGTATCAAACGATTCTTGATCTGCTGAGCCTCTCACTGCCAGCATTTCTTTTTTTTGTGGAAAAATAACAAATAATTGACCATCACCAATGAACTGCGCCAGTTTTTTCACTTGAGCGATATCCTGTTTTAGCACCGGTACGATTGATGCATACCCATGACTAAATGATAAACAGATGGCGATCAAAAATAACCCACCAACAATTTTTTTTTTTCGATTCATTATCAGTTTTCCCAAAATAATACGTTTGAATCGGCTTCTTGCCTTAACGCTTTGTACCATCTTTTTTCAACACGCCGATTATGTTTATGAGCACTATTCATGGCACTGTATATATTGCCGGAATAAAATCCCAGCCCAAAAAAAGAAATCAAAGATCCCAGGGCAGGTCGTTCATGATCAAAACTTTCCCAGGCTGCCCAGCCAATAATTCCATTGACAATAAAGGATAGTGAAGCATCACGATAACGTCCACAATAAGCCTGTCCCAATCCAGGTACGATTGAAAGCATACCCGCAAGAAAAGGCCTTTTTTCAGGCAGTTTTTTTGTATTTATGCCATGTTTGATTATATTCAGCGGATATGCGGATTCGTCTTCGATCGTATTCATATGGACAATAGCAGAATCAAACTGACGATTCCTGATATCAATCCATGACAGGCGATAATGGATTTCATCACTAATTTTTATTTGATCTGTTTTTTGCAACAATGATTCCAGAACATTTTTTGCCATGACCAGATCATTTCTTTTCTGGTAACAATCGCTTAAGGCATAGGCAGCCTGAATGCCAATTTCATTAAGAACCTGCCCAATACTTTTATGGTAATGGTCAATTGCAAAAACATATTGCTTTTGCATTTGATATGCCAAACCCATTTGATAATGTGCTTCCAAAACACGTTTGTCATTTGGATATAAAAATAAAAAACGTTGAAACTCTGTGATAGATGTTTTATATCGTTCTTGTTGTAATAAAGATCTGGCAAATTCGAATTGCCTATCAGAAGCGTTTTTGGCGCAAGAACATTCAACAAAAATGGGGTGCATCAACGCAATAACGATAAACAAAATTATTCTTTTTATGTGCATAATTTCACCTTTATTATTTATTGGATATAAGCAATACTCGAAAAATAACGTGTCCATCGAAACAATTTCATTTTTCAAGAATACCTTGATATAAGGTAAATACAATGTTTGCACTTTCAAATTAACTGATTCAATATTTAATCAGTTGACACAAGCATTTCAATCCTTATTGTTTTTTGTTTAAACCATCATAAAACAGGAGAATGTAATGAGTCGATTCACTGATGTCGATCCAGATACAAAAAAAATGATTAATGAAATCATTTCTAAAGATTTTTCTCATTTAACGCAAGCAAAAATAAAAATGATCTTTGATCAAAAAAAACGTAAAAGCGGCGGACGTTACCAACTTGGAAAAATGCAAAAATCCAACGATTTAATTCGTTATCTCACTTCTCGTGAGGCATTGGACCCTGAGGGATTTGATTATTTGATGTTTATTGATGAAAACGTATTTGAAGTGCTGGATCAAGCGGATAAAGTTCGACTGGTTCGTCACTTGCTTCAATATGCGGACATTGATTTTGAAGCTGAAAAGCCTTATAAAATTCGAAAAGAAGAGGTCATTACCTGGTATGATGAATTAGAATTCAACAAAGATGACCCCAAATGGTTTCAACGACTTGAAGTGATTGCGGAAAGCATTTATAACCAGGAGGAAGGACAGGATCTGACAACTGAAATGACTCCTGACAATCCTTAGAACGATTTTTATTGACACATCATTATAAGTCTGAAATCTTATTCATACTTTTTCAAACAAATCGTGTTATATTCTTAAAAAAGAAGGAGGTCTTACATGAAACGATTAATTTGTCCATTTATATTGCTAATCATTTTCCCGCTTACCCTTTGGGCAAGCAATTCTTTGGTCAAAAGTGAAGATATCATTAAAATGAAAAAAGCAGGTGTATCTCAAAACATTGTAAATTATCTACTGAATCATCAAACCTGTTCCATTGACGCAGATACGATTGTTCGATACCATCAGGCAGGCTTGAAAGAAAATGAAATATTGCAACTGATTAAAAGTGATGCCTACCGACCTGAACGAGAATCAACCATTGAAAAAGAATTCAAAATAATTGAGGGCTTCAAGCAGGCAGGCTTTTCAGACAGAGCCATTCTCGAATATATGAACACTATTCGGTCAAATCAATTGGTTGATCTTAATGGTGATCATTCATTTCGTTTGATGCCCCCTATGAAAAAATCTGATGTTAACGACGAGCGAAAATATCTCTCACCATATCCAATGACTTTAGAAATTGACCCGTAATATAATAATAATTAATTCATCAAAACCTGGAAAAAGAATGGCAGCATATCGTAATCCAATTCCAACAGTTGATATTATTATTGAGATATCAAGCAATGAGAAATCAGGTATTATTCTGATTGAAAGACGCAATCCACCATTTGGATGGGCACTGCCCGGTGGTTTTGTAGATTATGGTGAATCCCTTGAACAAGCTGCCATTAGAGAAGCTCTTGAGGAAACCTCATTAAACGTACAGTTATTAAAACAATTTCATACTTATTCTGATCCTGCAAGAGATCCTCGACAACACACCATTACAACAGTGTATATTGCATCTGCAACTGGAATGCCCCAAGCTGCAGATGATGCAATTAACCTGGATATTTTCCAAGAAAACCATTTACCCAAACCCATTGTATTTGATCATCATCGAATTATTCAAGATTATTTTCATTACAAAAAAAATAACCTGCCTTTGAGGACTATGGGCTATAGCTGTCAGACGAATAAAAATATATAGCCCATTTATGTTAAATATATAAATATGATACTTGCATTTTTTCAATATTCAGGTTAAAAAAGAATCAATATATTTAATTATTGACCAAAACAATGGGGTAATCTATTCTTTCATTTCTACTTTTTTGTTTTTCGGATGTAGTAGAGACGATGTAGTAGAGACAAGGATTGTCTCTAACAAAGATAACCGCATTAGATAATAAGGGAATTTATTTATAGAGTATTCCTTAGGAATGCTCGGAAAATAATTTCCCCATTCTGTAAAATCGGACAGGTCAGACCAGTTTGACTTGTCCGACCTGTCCGATTTTTGAAAATGGGGAAGTTAATTTACGAGTATTCCTTAGTGATTTACAACAAGTAAAGTCTTTATCGAAAATCGCCTATAACATTAAACTATTTAACAATAAGGAGTAGTTATGCATCATATCAGTTTATGTACTTTCGGCAAAAAAGTTTGTTTCTTCATTGTCCTCTTCATTGGGGCTTTATTCTTAACCGCTGATAACTGTTTTGCGACAAGCTCAACGACGAACCAGTCCGTTTCAATTACTAATAATGAACAGCCCGATCAAATCCAAAATAAATCATTTGACCCATTAAAGAATGAAAAACAACAACAAAAAGAATTATTACTCACAAAACAGATCACGGTTCCAAAAACAATCATTGAAAAACCAGAAAGTCAAGCCAACACAAAGGTAGAAGGATTTAAAGAAAATGACAAACCAGTACATGAAATGCTTGGTAAAACAATACCTTGTAAGAAAGATGTAATAAAGAACGCACAAAAAAAACAAACAGTAAAAAAGAAATCATCCCCGCCAACACAAAAAGAGGTACCCAGAGTGAAAGGTTATGCGTTTGTTGAGTCAGTCATCCAACCCCTTGAGTATGAAGTAAACGAGCGTTTTTGGGGATGGCGCCCTAATGATATTATTAATTTTACTGATAATGTAAATAATATACAATTGGGTATACTGGAAGTCACGCGTCGGACTGTGGTTGTTCTCGCCCACAGAATTTCTCGAACAGGTAGTAATGACCAGATTGATACTAATCTTGAAAATGCGATGAACTGGTTAATGATAAAAGCCAATCAATACTGGTTTCCATCTCCTGAATCAAAATACAATCAAGCCATTGATGAACTCAGACAATATGTTGATCGTTTGGAAAGAGGACGAGCACGCTTTTTTATTAGAACTGACAATCTCATTCCATTATTGGAGCATTATGAAGATTTGTTGGGCGGATGTGATCAAAGTTTGACAAATAAGGAAGATGATGATGGCCCTATCACGTCTTCAAAGGCAGATAATTATTTTTATTATGCTCAAGGCGTTGCAAAAGCAATGGGTTGTATTTTCAAGGGAATCCGACAAGATTTTAATATTACGCTTGAATCCGTTCAAGGAATACAAATACTGGATGAGGCTATTGAAGCCTGCGATGTTGCAACCAACATTGATCCCTGGTATGTTACTGAGGGAAGTCTAAGCAGCATTTTTGCGAATCATCGGGCAAATATTGATCAACCCATTAATCGTATTCGTTTTTATATGAATGTACTGATTAAAACTCTCAAAGGTTATTAATACTGACGAGATAGAAATACAATTTCTGGAATTTTTTCAAGATCCAGTTCAATGATTATTTTTTGAGCATTCCGAAAAAGGACCTTTCATGAAACAAATCAAACAGGCCATTGAAAATTTGCATAGAAATATGGTTGACACTGAGCAATCAACATTGTTTTCACTTGAAAACATACTTGAGCTAACACGAAACAACCCTACACAGGTGCTTCGCAATGTTTTTCAAGTTTTTCATGATATGGTAAAGAATTATATCGGTAAAGGCATTAATGAATACCCGGATGATCAAGAATCCATTGGATATGTATCCTATGATTGTAACAAACTTTTTGTACAGGGTTCTGATCACCCATTTTTTGCAGATCGATTATTTGCCAATCGATTGGTAGCCCTTTGCGACTCTTTTAAACGGAGCGCCCAGCAAAATAAAATATATGTATTTGAAGGTCCTCCAGGCAGCGGTAAAAGTACATTTTTAAATATTCTTTTAATGAAATTTGAAGAATATACCGCCTCTGAACAGGGAATGCGATATGAAACAGTATGGCGTCTTGATCAAAAAATACTCGGAGGGCATCACAAAAGACAGTCAAACCCAATGGTTCAAAAACTGATTCAATTGTTATCTCAGGATGACCCCGCTTTTTCTCAGGAATTGCCTGATGAAGAACCCGAATTTACTTTTCGTGATGGTATTATCGAAGTGCCATGTCCCAGCCATGATCATCCTATTTTAATGATTCCAAAAGCATATCGTCGTGCATTTCTGGATGACCTTTTCCAAAATAATGAAATTAAATGGAAACTGTTCACAGAAAAGGAATATGAATGGGTTTTTCGAGAAACTCCCTGTACGATTTGCAGTTCATTATTTGAGGCCTTAATGGATCGCTTACAAAATCCACTCATGGTTTTTCAAATGATTTACGCAAGACCTTATCGATACAACCGAAGGTTAGGTGAAGGTATCACTGTTTATAATCCTGGGGATAAACCTATGCGGAAACAAGTATTGGATAATCCTATGATCCAGAAACAGATGAATCGGGTTCTTATGGATAGCAATCGGGTCAAGTATATTTTTTCTACATATGCGAAAACAAACAATGGAATTTATGCCCTCATGGATATTAAATCTCACAACAAGGATCGACTGACAGAGCTACATAATATTGTGAGTGAAGGCCTTCACAAGGTTGAAGATCTTGAAGAAAATGTCAACTCATTGTTTATTGCCTTGATGAATCCTGAGGACAATAAAAATATTTCTGATTTTCCATCATTTTCAGATCGTATTGAAATTGTCAATATCCCCTATATTCTTGACTGGCATACAGAGGTTGAAATTTATCACAACATTTTTGGTAAACTTATAGATAACAATTTTTTACCCAGGGTTTTAAACAATTTTGCACGTGTTATTATATCAACACGCATGAAAACTAATTCTTCGGCCACAATTGAATGGATCGGCAATTCGAGTAAATACAATCAGTATTGTGATGAAAACCTCCAGTTGCTTCGAATGGAAATATATGCAGGCATTATACCAACGTGGCTTACTGAAGAAGACCGCAAGCGTTTTACTGCAAAACGTCGTCGAAAAATATTGGCAGAATCTGATAATGAAGGCAATACAGGTTTTTCGGGTCGAGATTCTATCAAAATATTCAATGATTTTTATTCAAGTTATTCCAAGGATAATCAGTTAATTAATATGTCCATGTTGTTTAAGTTTTTTTCCAAATACAATAAAGAAAAAGATCAGATTTCTGAATTGTTTCTTGTGTCCTTGCTTCAGATGTATAATTATACTGTTTTACAGGAAGTCAAAGAATCGTTGTATTACTATAATGAAGAAGAAATTTCCAGGCATATCAAACAGTATATTTTTGCATGTAACTTTGAATCAGGAACTCGCCAGAAATGTCATTTTACTGGAGAAAATATTGACATTAATGAAGATTTCTTTGAAAACTTTGAAACAAAAGTTTTCCAAACACCCAAATCATTCGAAGAACGTCAATCATTTCGAAATGACATTCAAAAAGAATATACCTCAAAAACACTGACACAGGAAATGATTATTGATCAAAAAAATATTGTTGATACCCGCTTATATGCATCACTTTATGAACGTTATGTTCACAATCTTAAAGAAAAAGTCCTGGATCCTTTTCTTGAGAATCAAAATTTTAGACGGGCCATTAAGGATTATGACACAGAAGAATTCAAATCTTACGATAAGAGAATTCAGCACGATGTCACCTTTTTAATCCAAAATCTATGCAACAAATTTGCTTATTCTGAGCAAGGTGCAAAAGAAGTCTGTATTTATGTCATAGACAACGACCTGCCAAAAGAATACAGCGCAAACAAATAAAATAAAGGTCATGATGAACACAACGAATAATTATCATTCGTATATTGTATCAAATGGCAATCCACATATTCAGAAAATTACAACACCTGTCGTATTTTTGGATCGTGATGGTGTTATCAATGTGGATTCTTCAAATTTTATCAAAACACGTGACGAATTTAATTTTATTCCGGGCAGTATTGAAGCGATCGTGCAATTAACACAAAATGGCTTTACCTGTGTTGTTATTAGCAATCAATCAATGATTCATCGAAAAATATCAACGCTTTCAAACCTGATGGATATGAATCAATGGATGATATCACAGGTTCAGGCAAAAGGGGGGCATATTCATGATATTTTCTTTTGTCCCCATGGACCAGACTCAAATTGTAAATGTCGAAAGCCCAAGACCGGCTTGATTGAAAAAGCATCATCTGTTTATTCTATTGATATATCACAATCAATCATGATTGGAGATAATCTGAAAGATTTACAATGTTCGAATAATGCGGGATGCGCATACACCATACTTGTTCGAACCGGAAAAGGGCGTAAAACAGAGACTTCTATTGATAGCAATGTTCATGTGCATTTTATAGGTGATTGTTTGCTTGATGCAGCAAATTGGATTATTCAAACTAAATAAAACTTTTTTTCTAGCTCAGTAAGTCAGTAAGCATAGTAAGGCAGAATTGATGAAATCGAATTGTCTTGGAAAAACACGAAATAATCGCTTCATGTTTTTCCAAGATAAGCATTATTTGGATGGAAACTAACCACGCCATTCTGTATCATCAACAGTCGTCTTAAAGTCTGGCTTGGCTATTTTTGGAACATCTTCATGCATTACAGACAAAATATCTTTTTCTGTGGGTTTGCCCATGAAAACAATCCCTTTTCGAGGGCATTTATCCATTGCTTTTTGCAATTTATCAATACCGCTGTCATCAAGCGCAGAATAGGCTTCATAATTGACAACTGATAGATTGTTTTCAACCTTAAACAAATCACTATTTCGCTGGCAAGCCTTACATCCAATGCAGCCAACAGTACAGACATCCTTTACCGCTTTTCCGAAATCTTTATTTGAACAAGTCACAGCGATCATTTGTTCATAGCGGAATGGCACCATGGAAATAATATTTCTGGGACAAACTTTCGCACATGCTCCACAACCAATACATTTATTATAATCAACAGTAGCCAAACCATCAATAACATGGAGTGCATCATATTTACAGGCAGTAACACAGTCACCAAAGCCCAAACAACCATAAGTGCATCCCTGGACACCCGCAACGATATTTGCCGTCTGGCATCGTTGTTCACCACGATATTCTGTACGTTGAAGGCGTTCGTCATAATGTGCCCCACAATGAACGACCGGTCGATATGGAAGACTCTCTTCTACCTCGACCCCCATGATACTGGCAATATCAGCTGCACATGAAGTGCCGCCAACAGTACACAGATTTACGTCTGTTTCTCCAGAAGCCACAGCCTCTGCATACTCTCCACATCCTACAAATCCACACCCACCACAGTTTGCACCAGGAAGTATTTCATTAATCGCCTCAACTCTTGGATCAACTTCAACATAAAAAGCCTTGTTGGCCCATCCCAAAATATATGTCATAATTACAGCCATTCCCACCAGGGTTCCGGCTGATAAACTAATAGTTACCCAGGTCATTGATCCCCCCAATTTTTAAAAAGTATATGTTGCTGAACTGGCCAGGATTTGATCTGTATGGATCACCTGAACCTGAACTGTTTCGGGTGTTTCAGATGTCAATGCTTTCTTTAAACCAGAATCAACACCTGTAAATCCCATAAATGCTAATGCCAGTATACCAGCTACAACCAATGTTATAGCTGCGCCCTCAAGTGGTTTTGGGATATCACAGAGTTCCAACTCTTCACGAATGCCCGCCATAATCACAATTGCAATGGTGAATCCGATACCACCGAACACTGCCAGTGTTAAAGAACGCCCAAGATCCCAGGCATCTGCAGGATTGTCAACACCAGCAACATTACTCATGATTGTTAAACAGGCAAAGAGAATCGCACAGTTTGTGGTGATAAGGGGTAAAAACACACCAAATGATTTATATAAGGCCGGAAAAAATTTTCGCACATACATTTCAACAAATTGAACCGATGAAGATATGGCAAAAATATAAACAATGTAACACAGTATGGTTAAATCGATATTGGCAGCCATTTCCGGGGATACAAACAATCCAGCCATCCATTTGGATAATGGAGCTCCAGGTTTTAAAATATACGTAGTTA
>Ga0272440_1000368_pt1 | contig 38521 bp, 15 predicted proteins | sample SSMMMBAug17_FD_192440 | JGI IMG/M metagenome (GOLD analysis project Ga0272440, IMG submission 192440) | Marine sediment archaeal communities from Little Sippewissett salt marsh, Falmouth, MA, United States - SSM-MMB-Aug17 | ecosystem: Environmental > Aquatic > Marine > Wetlands > Sediment ...
ATTATCTGTCTGCCAAATATGACATTGCATTAACCCCCACAAGCCTGGATAAATATGCATCATCAGACTTTGATCAAGATGTCATTGGAATTGGTCGGGAAAGTGATGACAAAAAAGCCAATTCATATAATTAATGCATCTTACTGCAAGCTCGTCAGGTTAAAAAGGTTGATTCTTTTTCTTTACATTTGTATGTATCTAATAACTATTGATGCTCCCCAAAATCCGATATAATCAGGATTCTTTCAGTTTGCATTTTTAGACCTTCCTTTTTGTGAAACGTTTCATTTCAAAATAAATAGACGATCCCATGAAACGATTAATGTCAATTAAACGTTGAGTCGGCCATATAACAACCTTAAGTATATAAGATTTTTTATGATAACTTTTCGCCCGCATACTTCAAAATCCAAATGTTAAATGCAAGCCCGATATTCAAAACAATTAATATACTTATTTTATAAACTGATTTATATTGATTTATTATTTGGGCATAAGCCTTTTTATATTCTCAATTATCTCATTTTCTGTTATGCATGTTCCATTTTTTTTATCTACAATACCATCTAAAAAAGTATTGGTTTTCATTAAACTGTTAGAGCGCCCTGTAAAGCTTTCTCCTTGATCCAGACCAAATAGATATCTTAAAATCAATAACCCATCAGATAGGGCTGAAACTTCTCCATTACAATCAACGTCTAAATTGAAAGGAACTATTGTTAATGTTACTGGTAAAGAATAAAACTGATAATCTTCAGAAGTATTGTTATCAGAGATTATTTGAATTGTACTTTTTTCACCATATTCAAGATTTTCATTAACCATGAAGTTTATGGTCGCCAGTCTTATTTGATGATTGCTGTCCAAAAATATATTTTCTGAATTTTCCCATAAAAGGGAAATAAATCTATCAGTGTTTTCATCCTGGTCAATTATATTACTGACTTCATAACTGTTGCTATAAATGAATGATTTATCATTATGTTTATTGGTAATATTTGTAAAACTTATTATTTCTGAATTGTAATGTACCCGAACGTCCAATCTTTGTAGATCAGGAGTCGTATCTGTTGTATGGTAATTTAAATGGAAGCTGCATTTGTTCCCAGGTTGTCCTCTCAGAATGTTCGAGTTTGTTGAAATCAAATGATATGGAACAGGATCACTTAGGGAAATATTTCTTAATATCTGATCATGTTTATCACTGATAATGATATTCTCTGCGTTATATTTTCCATACGCTTCCCACTCATCTCTTTTATTTTTCACTGCTCCGTTTAAATCAATATACGCTCGTATATGGTATTGTCCATTGGGTACCTGTAGCTTGAATTGACTTACTGTTGTTTCTAGATCCCAAATGCTGCATTTCTGATCTACAATATTTTCAGGACTATTGACAGAATAAGCTTCAATATACAGCCTTCCTTCCTGCTTGCCATCATAATGAATAGATCCTTTTATTTCATAAAAAATCGGTCTGAAAGTTGCATAAATTTCATGATTGTCTATAATGTTCGAAAAAGTATAAACTGGCGACGATCCTATAGAATTACCATCAACATAAACTGCTTTTATTTTATATCCATTATTTGGGATTATTGTGAAAGATTGACCTGAGAATTCATTTACATTTATGATATTATATGGTGTTATTCTTCCATTTTCCGAAGCTGTTGCTGTTATAGTATATTGTTTCTCAAAAGGTGTTGAATTTTTTTCTGAAAGATAGATAGGAGGACTTTCACCTGTACCATAATTCATGGCTGTTATTTCCATTTGTGATTCACCATCATTGCCGCCTTGAGCTTTAATCCTTATATTGCTTACACCACATTCAAAAGGAAAATACATTTTGTAATCTTGAGTTCTGAAATTAATCAAATCAAGGAACCAATAACCATTTTCATTTGATGTTACAATAACTGACTCAACTGCGGAGTTTTGGGTTGCAGACTCTCCTAATATAGTCACATATACAATAGAATCAAACGCCATTATGGAACTGTTTTCATATTTGAAAACTTTACCAGCAGGTTGGCAACTTCCTCCAGGTGGTGTTAATGCAGGTCCGGAATTTATTTTATAAAATTGATTATTGTTATTGTCGATAGTGTTTCCTGAAACAATTTCGTAATAATATATTTGTTGCGGCCTGATATTGTCTATTACAACATAATGAATATCATCAATAGTATCCTCACCTCTATGGTCGTTAACTGTTAACCAATCCGCATCATTTTCTATTTGACTGCCATATCGAATTTTACCATACTCTATAGATTGGGTTATCCATGATATCGTAAATGATGTGCCTCGAACATTTGTCATCTGTATATTCAATGGGGTATCCGCACAAGTGTATGAGAATATAAACAGTATAACAATAATTGAGAAAAAGATAACTTTAGAAAAAAGTTTATTGATATCAGTCATTCTTCCTCCTGAAAACAATATATTAAATTGACGATTCATTCAGACATTTTTATTATCCCAAAAAGTATATCAGCAATATCTATTATGCCATCATTATTGTTATCAAAACTTGTATATATTATTTCTTCTTCAGGTTGTATTCCTGAAACTAATTTTATCAAACCAATCAGTTCGATTAATTCATCTTGATCCGATTGTAGTATAATATCAGGGATATAACCATCAACTAATGTTGTGGTTAATTGGGCAAAACCATTATTTCCGCTTTGAACTTTAATGTCAATAATACTCCCCCCACAATTAAATATGTATTTATTATTGAAATCAAAGGTTCTCGCGTTGAAAAGTTCCCCTATCCAATACCCGCCTTTTTCCTGTGTCATGATAAACGATTCTGGTGCTGATTGATTATTGTCTGATGAATGTTTTATAGTTACATATATAATAGAATCGCAAGCTGGCTCTCTGTTCATGCTATCAATAAATATTTTTCCTGCGGTCTGACAAGAACCTGGTTCTGGAGTAAGATCCGCACCTGTTTTTTGTTCATAATGATTACCCAAATTGTTATCAATCGTATTACCGGAAATGATATCGTACCAATAAGTTGTATCTGCTTTTAAATGCTCTATCGTAACATGGTGAATATCATCTTTTATCAAGTCACCACGATCATCACAGGCTGCTAACCATGATTCATAATTGCTTTTATCTTTACCATATTTGATAATTCCAACTTCCTTATTTTCAGTTATCCATGAAATACTAAACTGTTGTCCTCTCACATTGGTAATCCTTTTATACATAGGACGATCTGCAAAAGAGGATATTGAAAGTGAATGGAGAGTGAAAATGATTATAAAAAATTGTAAGGATATGATATTTTTTTGTGATTTCATCATAAAAAATCCTTGCTTTTAATGGTCGAATATATGCTTATGAAAAGCCATAAAAATATAAAAAAATATTACATATCTTTATGGCTTTTTGATATCATCCAACATAGAATTATCGAATTTTCAATCACCTCAAAATGATTGGTTTATTCAAAACCATACCGCCTTTATTATCCATTGCAGATAATTCCAGTGATGCTTTTCCCATCTGACCTCCCTGTACATCGATACTTAATGTATTACCTTCTGAAACCCTAAAAAGACCTTGATTATTTTGATCCCTGGCATTTACCAATTCAACAAACCAGTATCCATTGTTATCAACAATTGTCGATAAAGGAGCGGACTGATCCAGACCATTTGAAATTTGAATATAGACAATAGCGTTTGTCGCATATCTATTTCCATTACATAAAAGTACTTGGCCAGCAGGCTGCAAACTACCTACAGGGATAAGATTGTCACCGGTGTGTACAGAATACATCTGGCCCTCGTTATCATTTATTTGATTTCCTGAAAGTGTCGAAAAAAAATACGATGCGTTGCTTTTCAAGCCTTTTGCTGTGATATAATGTGTATCCCCTGAAAAATTTATTCCCCTATCGTCACTTAATGTATTTAACAAGTTCATGTTTATATCATACAGCAATAGTTGGCCGCTACACTCATTTTTAGAAACCCAGGATACTGTAAACGACGTTCCTGTCAAATTGGAGATCATTACATTCGTTTCTAATGCATGACCTGTCTTTACACATGAAATACATAAGCATATGATTATCAAATATTTTTTTAATGTCATTTTTTTCTCTCCTATATTTTTATGTTGAGAAAGTATCATTACAGGCGCAGTTAATTCTGTACCTGTAATGATAATATAAATTATTTATTGATTGATTTCAAAAGTTCCGGATTCGGAAAACAATAGAAAATAGCCTTCCATATTTGTGATATCAAATTTTGAAAATGGCATGCTGACTGAATACGTTTTGAAACCACCGCCTGTCCATCTTTGAACTTTGAGCAATGTTTCATGATCAATGTTAATGATTTCTGCCAATTCCAAAGTATTGGATACACTTCCACCCGGAAACCCAAACAAATTGAATCCTTCATAAAACTGATAAGTTGTTTCTTCCAACTTTGTACCGGTATTGATCCAGGTGCTTTCTTCATCACATTTAAGAAAATATCCGCGTCCTGGTTCAATGGAAAAATAACCAAAGTTAGCGCCCGCATTATAGGTTTTCCATTTGCTGCCATCCCAGGTTTGGATAATCAGTACTTTACCACCTGAATCATCAATTTCCTGTGCCCACGTTTTGGAATTAAGCGGTGTTTCAGGCACAAAAGATAAACTGGCAAGATTCCATCCAGGATAAAAATGATATTTTGCAGCAAAGACAGCCCGAATGGAATGATCAGCCTGAACGTTGTTGAATTTGTAGACTGAAATATTTCCATATGAAATACCATCAACAAATACATCATAAATGATATAGCCATTATTGGCAGAAATTGTATATGTTTTCGATTCACCCCATAAAACTTCATCTTCTTCTCCAGTCAAAACAGTACCACCAAATAAGGCTTCTGAAGTAATTGAAAAATGATATCTATTAAAGCTGGCTGTAATGGAATGATTCTCTGTAATACTAGAAAAAACATATGATTCTAGCTGTCCCATATCTACACCATCAACATTGACATTATAAATATAGAAGCCTTCGTCAGGTAGTATCCCAATTGTATAATCAAAAGAATGGTCAACAACAGCCGATTGCGTAATTGTGCCGCCTGGTGTTGATTGGGTTTGAATATAAAATGTATCTATCTCAAAAACAGCATTGATGGAATGGTTTTCGGAAATATGTTTCAACTGATACGCTGAAGCAATTCCAATAGATTGATCATTCACAAGAACATCTGATATGTGATATCCATAATCTGGTGTAATGAATACTGTCAGATCGGTATGATGCCTGACAGCTATACTGTCAGAAGGAATAATATTTCCAAAGCCATTATGAGTAATTGTGATCATATGATCCTGATCTGGTATTAATGGCGGCATCTCAGTATCAGTATTATAAAAGTCATAAGGTATAGCTGTTGATATCATCCGATCTGTGCCCAGTTTACCGGCTTGTATTTCAACAAGAATGTCTGTTTCTCCACAGTTACAGGTTAATAAACTGGCGTTATCGGCCGTTCTGAAATTTACAAGTTCGATTTGCCAGGAACCATTGGATTCAGGTGTGACAAGGTAAGAACCTGTTGATGAATTTTGAACGTCTGAAACAGTCACATAAACAATTGCATTTTCAAGAGGTACTGTCATTTGGGGATCAGCAAATAGTTTTCCAGATGGCTGGCAGGAACCTTGACTCAGCAATGGCGGACCTGTTCTAAATTGATAAAACTGTCCATTGTTGTTGTCCTGTTTATTACCAGATATCACTTCAAAATAATATTGTGTTTCAGAATTCAATGGTTTTAGCCTGATATAGTGGAGTTCATCACTGATATTTGTCCCTCTAGTATCTTCTGCGATTTGCCAATTGTCATAATCTTCCGGATCAGTTCCATATTTAACCCATCCAATTTCATCATTTTCAGAAACCCATGAAACAATTGTTTCCAGGCTTGTGGTATCTGTAATTTTTGGGTTAAAATTTGTTTCATGATAAGGCAGATCAAAAGATACCTGAGCTGGTTGCCATGACGTTCTTTCATTTTTGTGATTCAAAGGGTATATCTGCACATAGTATTTCTTTCCATATTCAAGACCAGTCAACTGAATATGTCTTTGTGCTGTATTCGTATAAGATTGCATATTATCCTGATTTTCACCGATCAGAATCTCATACATTTCAAAGCAATCATCACTATCAGGTATGTAGTTGATTGTTATGGCATTACTTGAAAGTGTCGTATGCGAAGGATTTTGGATCAGCACTGTATATACTGGTTTTATTCCAATAAAAACAACCTGAGATTTACCCGGATCACCGATAATATTGTCAGCAATTGAACAGACTGAATATTCGTATTGTTTGTCGTATTGGATTGTTGTATCAGTGTAAATACAGGATTCTGTTTGTCCAATTTCTAAATAATTGCCTTCGCTGTCTCTACGCATTATGGCATACTTGCCAATCATATCAATTAAATTAAAGGTAATTACTGTTGAAGGGGTTTTGGTATGATTATTTAATAATCGAACCGATTGTACATCTGGTGAAATCAACTGCATAATTTGCATTGAAAAACTTTTTGATTCATACTGATCACCACGAAACTGAGCAATAATTTTCCATTGAAAAATATTGTTTTTGTCCTCCGGAAGATCATATAAGTAATGAGAATCTGTTGTTGTTGCAACTTTTTGAAACGCTGTTTCATCTTGATGTTTTATATAAATATCAAAAGAAACAATATCGCTCAAATTATTATACACTCCCCATTGCAAATCGATTTCTGGTTGTTCAAGATAATATTGAAGGCCTGTTTGTGAAAAAGCAGTATCGTCAAACTCAACAATTTCACCATCAATGTGGATTGTTTCTGTTAATGCCATTGAATTTCCATCGGCGCTGATCATAAATTGATAATCACCAATAAAACCATCAACAATTAATTGATGATTTGTTTGACCTGTAACTGAGAAATATTGCTCCCAGTCGTTACTGCCTGCTTTCTTTTTATAAACAGTATATTCGGTAGATTCATTTGCATATTCTGCTTTCCAGTTAAACGTAATGCTATCACCCATTTCAAGAGATCGTTTGTTGGCAGAAAAATCATTGAATGACGCCGGTGTAAAAACATGAAAACGAAGGGTATCAGAACTTGAATTCTCATCAGAATCATAAACTTTGATTTTGTATGTAACAGAACCAGTTGTTTGATCAATGATAACATCATAGCTTGTTATGGATGTATCAGTTAGCGTAACAAGTGGGGCAGGGCTATCGTTTTTGAAAATTTCCAGTCGATCCATATCATCTTTATTATCACTGGCCTGCCAGATGAGTTGAACAATATCTCCTTGTGATACCTGCATTGCGGATGAAGAAAAAGAAACATTCGGTGCAATAACATCACCGGAATAATCGGCAACAGCAATAAAGTTATCCCAGGCAAGGGCGATGTGTTTATTTTGATTGATATCAACTCTTTTACGACTAAAATCTCGAACCCTTTCATTAAAAGTAACAATAGATTCTGTTCTGGAATTCAGGTCGTATTTTTTGATGACATATTTATCATAATACTCTCCTCTTTTACCTTGACCAACAATAATGATATCGTCATCAAAAATACCCAGGGTGTTATCTTTGCTAACATTGCTTGTAATTGCATATGGATTGGAAAAATCATCTTCAATCAGAAGGATATTGTCACTCCAATCAGAAAAGGCTGCTTTTACAGTTGGGTGAAAATTGTTGACATCAATTGAGGCTTCATCATCAAAATCATGCAAAAGATTCTTTACTGTTAATTCTGAGTTTAAGGAAAAAAGTTTTCCATCAACAGTCAAACATTCTGAAGACAGATTGATTTGCCCATCACCCATATAGTCTTGATAAAAATCACGAATCATTCCATGAGAAGGATATATGGAAACAAACTTGTTTTTTCGTAAAACTCTATTTGATTGTAAATTTTCATGAAAATCCCAGCGGCCATCAAATGTATTTCCTTGATACCAGCTTGCATATAATTTATTGTCTACTTGTAATAACTGAATATCTTCGACCTGCTTTGGGTGATATTGAGTATTTTTTATGGAAAGTTTATAGCTATTGATATGATATGGGTCGATTTCAATAGATCCAATAACATAAAGATTGTTATTGCTACTAATTAAAGCAGTTGTTTTTACATCCTGGATTTCTGTTTGACCGACTAAATCCACCGCACCTGTTTCAAGATTAAGAATTTTAAGATAAGTATAGTACTTCATTGGAAAACTTGACGATGAATATAATGCACTTGTAAAAATAACAAGGACTTGGTTATTCCCAATATATTGGTAATCTCCTATCCTGCCTACCATAAACCCCATCATGTTGTTAGATGTTCCAAAAAGATCAGAATTGCTTTCGACAATTCGTTTTTCAAATTTATAAGTGCTTGCATTAAATTCCAAAATTTCATGGTATGTGCCTCTGGGCCTGGCAAAGGGAAAGTAGCCTTGCAAACCAAGATAAAGAATAATCTTATTTTCAGTTTGAAATGTTTTAACAAAATATATTTCACTCCACTCATTAGAATAATCAACAGTTTCGCCATTAAATGTATAAGTGATATTCCCTTTTTCAACCAGAGCAGAGTTTTCCAGCGCAAACACTTTACCATTACCAAAAACAAACACTTGCCCCTCTTTAGCTAAAATACTGATTTTACGTGCTGAGTATTTATCAGTTGAAAATGGCAAAGAGTAAGCATTTGTCATATAATTGGAAGTATTAAATCTTACCAACTTTTGTTTGAATGGATCAATAAAATAAATAAAATTACCATCAGTTTTGGGTTTTACATCATAGCTTACAAGTGATCCTTCTGAATTTTGTACAGTAATTGATTCCTCAGATCCAAAAGATCCATTTGAAAAAGAATAACGATTGATAGAAGTATTAAAATTAAGTTTCCAAATATAGCCTTTTGCTAAAATATATCTATATGGTTCATAAGGGTATATTTCATCGCATTTGGCAATTTTGGTAACACTTTCGATTTCAGGTACGATTGGGTTTTCGATATTTTCAGGCGTTTCAAAGCTTTCTTCCTTTTTATACGTATAATAATATTGTACAGACTCATCCGGTTTTTTGAGCAACACAAAAGGAATTGTATCAACAACTGAAAAATCAAGAAGTTCATATTGTTTATCGCAAATTTTGATTTTTGATGATTTTACCCCATTTGAAGGGTCATATGTTATGTAGTATTTGTCATCAGAATAATATAATGTATCCTCGGCATACCCTGAACCAGTGTTCATAAAATATCGAACATAATGTTTTACAACAGCATGAACGATATTGTTTTCATCAATCTCTAAGAACTGGATTGATTGAGATTGTTTTTCGAACATTGCATCATCTGGTATATCAACTTCTTCATTAAACAATAAAACAGATTTATTAAAAGGAGCTGGTAATTCAGTATTGGCTTTAATAGAAAATTTATCAGACATTACTGTTGTTGAATTTCCATAAATATCTACAAGATATAATTCAAGATAACAAAAATCTGACATGTATCGATTGTCATCAGGTATCTGCCATTGTTGTTGGTTGATTAATGAAAGACCTGTATCATTGGAGTCTCTGGCAATTTCAGTATAGTCATCACCATAAAATAGCTTGACCTCATATCTCCTGATAGAGTAATCAGAATCATTTTGGATGGAATAATCCAGACTGTCGGTTACTTTATATGAACTGTTGTTTGCCTCGATGCTCGTATCCATGCGGCTTGAATATATTGAAAAGGCATCAGAGACCTTGATAGTTTCTTCGTTAGCATCATCAAAAAATCTGACACGTATTTGAGCGTCATCAGTTGGCACAGAATCTTCTGGAATTATCCATGAAAATGTATCACCACTGCAAGTATCACAGCTAAAATGAAAATATTCATAATTGTTTGTCTGATCCAATAGTGTTTGCCAAGGAGCATTAACATGGGGTCGAAATTCGATTATACCGCGTGTTACTTTAATATCATCCTTAACTTTAACGATAACCTCCAATTCTTTACCAGTCCTTGCCCAAAAAATTTGACTGGCTGATGATCCATAAACATACTGTCTATATTCTCTTAGTTCGAAAGAAGACACTTCCGGAGCACCTGTACTTTCATAATGAATATCTTTCACAAAGGCATTATTTGTTATATCAATATCTTGATCATCATTTTGGGAAAAATAAAAATTGATTTGACTGTCTCCTGAAACAAGGACATTATCATAGGTAATATTATTTTTTACCCAAATATTATCCTTAAATCGGACAATGATATCAATAGTTTCCGCTTGATTGGGTGCAAGCTCAGTGAGAGTGCGTCCAGAACCATTATAAAAAGGACTTTCTATGTTATTTTTAATGTATGAACAGGAGATCCGCTGTGTTCCAATACTTTCAGTGCCTGAATTTTTTACAGTCACCTGAAAAAGAACACCAGAATCAGGTTTTAATTCTCCGACCTGCACAACATTTGTAATTGATGGATCTGCACCTGTTTTTTCAGTAGTGAATGACCAGATTGGTGATTTGATGTATTCGCCGCCATAGTAATCTTTTGTTCTGCCATTTTCCCGAACCCAGATTTGCCAGAAATATTGTGTATTTGGTTTGAGTGGACTCTGATCTTCCTGTGAAAAGTTGAATATATCTTCACCTTGATGTTCAGCATCTTTAAAACTTCTGAGTGTTTTTAAATCGTTTTCTGATTCTCCCAATGTAACATTGTAATCCAGTTCATCCCCATCAGGATCAAAAGCCGACCATCTCAATTCCGGCATTTTACTGACACCCAAGGAATCATTGTCCGGGAAATGATCTGTTTGAAAATATGGTCTGTCCTCAATTCTCACCACGACACTTTGTTCATTGCTCCAAAACCCATCACCTGAATCATTCACCGCTTTTACTCGAAAATGATAGGTAACATCATCATCAAGACCAGTAATGGGATATGAAAGTGTTTCATATAAATTACTTTCCGTTGAAGGGTTACCGGCGTCAATGGATACAGCATTCTCCCAGCCCAAATAGTTTCTGTAATATTCAATGATATATTTTTTTGCATTGTGTTTGTAATGACTATCAAGCACTTTTATCCACCTTAGATCAAAGTGATCAGAAGCAAGGCTGACTGCTATGGGAACCAGTTCAGGTGCTGCGGGTTTTTCTATGACAATTACAGGTTCAGGATCTTCAATAGGGTCTTCGGTATCATCTTCTGTAACCGGCTTTGATTCTTTATATTCAATTGTAAATGGGCCGATTTCTAAAATTGTTCGCGGGCAATTATTTTCAGTGTTTCCTCTTATTGTTGTGATGATTCTTAAATCTAAAGTATTCCATTGTTGTGAACTAATGGAATCAGTTAATATATAGAATATAATCTGCGAATTGCCTTTTTGGAAAAGAATATATTCTACTCCATTATTAAAAGAAGTTGTTTGATGAATTGTTGTTGTACCATATGCCAGGCTATTTCTGACAATAATAGTACCATCACATCGAAACGTATTTTTATACTCATCATCAGAATCAGCACTCTCATCATATTTTTCAAGCGTTACTTTCATGTAGTTCAAGCCATCCTGGCTGACAGGTTCCATTTTTGCCCTGACCCATTGAAAGTAAGTGTCTTGAATGTATTGATTCTCAATGTATTGTCCTTGTTCATTGATGACATTGTATTTTCCATCGGCAAAAACTGCGTTCCAAAAAATACACTCAATGAACAATAAGCTGACAATACTCCATTTTATTCTTAAAAATCGTTGTTTCATTTTGATAGATTCTCCTGTTCATTAATGTTTTAAGTGATAATCCATTATTATGGATTGATAATATGTTGAGGAAACTCATTTTTTACAAAAAAATGAGTAATTCCTCTCAATTCATAGAATTCAAGAAATCAAATGATATATTTTTTACCATGAGCCAGGGCATTGAGCGATAACAGATTGCCTCTGAGAAACGCTTTCAAGAAATCTGATACGTATCACATTGTAAAAGCCATTTTCCGGGACATATTGATCTTTAATCGTATAAGGAAGGCGTGTTTTTATTAAACCACACTTTGAATGTTTACCCTCCTCACAGTCTTCAGTATCAAAATTCCAGGGTTTAACAAGGATTTCAACAGAAGGTTTTGAATCTTGTTTTTTTGCGCTGGGTCCGGAACTGATTCTCAAAGATCGACATGCTTCTGATGCCTGCCATTGATAGTATATTTCTGGCAGAATATTTTCAGAAACCGGAAGAATTCTGGCCTCATCTTTCTGGCATCCCCATCCATTTTTACTGGAACCTTCCTGACTGATAATTGATCCATTTCCAGTCCACTGAAAATAAAGATTGCTTGTTTGCATTAACCCATCAAAATCAATAGTTGAATATCTTTCTGCTGGTTGTGTTTCATCTCCAGGTTGACCTGTACAACGTGCATAAAGATATGTTTCGTTTTCAATGACATGATCGAAAGCAACATGAATGGTATAGTAGTAACCTGATTTAAATGGTAAATTCATGTTATTGCGATCCAATACAAAGGGCAATTGGATATTAGAAAAAACAATATCCTGATGTCTTTTGTTCCAAAGTCCCAGGCGAATGTTTACCTCATTTGACAAAGTATTATCCGCATTTGTTGATAATTGAATGGCATCACAACTATCTGAGACCTGCCATTGAAAACTTGCAATTGACTTTTTATTTGAGCCAGGATGAATAATCACCTGATCTTGATTGCATCCAAAACAATTCTTATTGCTAATTTCTTTGCTGATCAAAGATCCTGTTCCTTCCCATTTAAATGAAATTGGACTGTGATCAGATAAGAAATCCACAGGGTTTCGCCATCCCAGTTCGTTGACATTACTATCAATCGGTTGACGTCCCCAACCTGAAATAGACAGACTGTCTGTTTCATTAATCCCAAAATGTAAATGATCCGGCCTGCCAAAACGAGTGATCAGCCCAATTTTTTCCCCGGCAACAACACGATCATCAACCGATAAGTCAGAAACTGCTTTACAATGTCCATAAACTGCTGTAAAAACAATTCTTTCACTGGTTTCATGCAGGATATAAATTTTTGACAAATTTCCGGTTTCATCATTTCGTCTGTCTATGTGTGTTACCTGTCCATCGGCAATAGCATAAACTGGCGCATTTAATGGTGCCGGAATATCGGTACCAACATGCTGTTTATTAAAATTATTTTCATAAGTATCGCTTAGATAGTCATATGATGTATCAGTGTGCATATTGCCGGCAACCGGGTTGATCCACTTATTTGTAGTAAAGTTTAAGTTTACCTGCGTTGCAAAACTTGTCGATATTGTCAGGCAGAAAAATACAAAACCATAAATTGGAATATATTTATTCATTGAAAAAATAAACCCTCCTTTTAAAATTGTTCGTTGGTTGTGATGAAAAAGCTTTTTCAATATAATTGACATATATCAGAATTAGGGGGCAGGTTTGTGCAGATAGACCCAAATAAATAAAAAATATGAAGGAAGGCATTAGAATTTATTTTGAAGAACAGTAAATGTTTGGCAATATAGCAGAAAAACTTCAGGAGAGCGCTGTTTATTTCATTAACAATTGCAATAAAAGCATAGCGGTATTTAAACAATCACGTTTATTCACATTTATCGTTTTTAACCCGGCACAACGCTCTAATGCAAGTATTGCATCATACAAATTAATATTTCTATCATTATTCATATCAATATCTAAAAACATGGTTGAATAATCAGCAAGAGCACAATAATTATCCCAGGCAATGATAACAAACCTGTTATTGCTGACATCTATTGTATGACAGCAATTATCTGCTATTCCCACAAATGTTTTGTTCGTGTAACCTGATCGGAGATCAACCTGGGAAACAATATAACTATCAGTGTTTTTATTTTTTTCAATACGTAACATATCGTTTTCAAATGATACTTCTTTTTTCATACTTGAATCAAAGTCAATTGTATCATTTGATATTTCATATGCCTCTTGTTTTTGCGGGAATAATGGCATCAAAAACATTGATTGGTTCAACGCATCATTCGTTTGATGATATTCATCATTCCATGTACCATCATATGGCTTTCCATGTTGCCACACAAGATTCATAGAATTATCCTTCCTGATAAATTGGATATTATTTATTTGTACTGTATTACTTTGTTTGCTTGATAGCGTTATTTTATAACTGTCAGAAGTTTGTGCAGATAATGCATATAATCTATATAGCTCAAAATCATAAACAAAAAAAGGGGCCACCACATTGCTGGCGCCAATACAATTATATGCGCCTGTAGTTAAATCGAAAAGATAATGAAATGATTCAAACTGGCAATGATTTTCATAATGCTGCTTGCGAGAAAATATGATTCTGTTTGTATTTTTCAGATGAGTGAATTCAGTAATTGGGAAGAATTGTGACGCCTCTACAATTTGTTTTGAAAAAGTAAAGGTTTCAGGCTCAAATTGTAAAATTTCAAGATTGGATGATTTGGGCTGAGGGTATGAATCGTTATTCAACTCAAGCATTAAATAGATTTGATCCTGGGCAACACAAGTTATTGCTTTTCTGATATTGTTATTCCAGTCTGTTGCATAGGAAACTTCACTGGTATTAAATGTATATGATATGTCTGATTTTTCTACAAGCTGCTCGTCTATTAATTGATATACCTTTCCATTTCCAAATACAAATACCTCATCTGAACTGGCTGCAATGGCTGTTTGAAAGGCCATTTGAGAATTGTTACCAATTTCAAATGGCAAATCATAACCTTTGACACGCAATGATCTAATCTGAGTATTGAAATTCACAAGCATTGATTGATAAGGATCGATAAAATAAATCAAATATTCATCAGCAACAGGCAAAACCCAACGACTTTCTAAATTTTTTCCAGTTTCATTGTTAACATCAACAACTTCTAATGGATAACATTCTCCTTTATAATACTTGACGCGATTGATTGTAGAATGATGAATAGATAATTTCCACAAATAATGCCAGGATCCCTGCTGATTACTGACATAACCCCGCGCATTGATATATCGATCTGAGGACAAGTCTTCAATCATGCTGCATTCATGTAAATGTTCAATCCCGGTTATTTGGGGAATATTCCGATTGAGAACAGAAATTTCTGGCATGAACTGATGATCTTTTTGAAACGTCCAATAATATTGTTCTAATGCGTTTTTTAATAAGATATGTGGTGTTTCGGAAAAGATTTCGAAATCAACTGTATCCCTGTCATTATCACATATTTTTATTTTCGATAATCGCTTTTGTGTTGTCAGATTATAGGAAATATAAAATTGATCATTAAAACATTTGTAAATATCATTTTGAGTATATTCACAATGGTGTAAAACAATTGCATGAATGATATTGTTATCAATCTTTATGTGCTTGATTGATTTTTTTTCAATCATATTGGCAGCATCAATAGGGAAATTATGCTCATCATCGAATAATTCAATGATAGAAAAAGGAAAGGGCACATAAGGCCGAATGATAAATGGTTCACTGGTAACAATTATTTCATTGGCATAAATATCATACAGGGTCATTTCTAGATAACAATTCTTATTGACATACTGATTATCATTAATGGTCCAACGCCCTTGTTGAATTTCACATTCATGATATTGAATAATGGTTGTCTCTGAGCCATATATCAATCTTACAGTATAGTTTTTGATGGGGTTATCCATTTGGGTGGTAATTGTATAGCTTAACTGTTCATTGACCATGTATTCATTATTGGGGATTGCAATCGTTGCAGATATTGCATTTGAATGAATTGCAAAAGGATCAGATTGAATAACAGTTTCATTATTTTGACCATCATAGAGCAGTATCTGGATTTGCGCATTATTTGTCAGCACAATATTTTCAGGTATTTTCCATTGATAAAAAAAGTCTGTTTTTTGTTGTGAAATCGTTTGTTGGCGAATGGTTTCCCATTGATTTGTTAAAAACAATCGATACTGAAGCATTATTTCGGAGATAAGAATATCATCCTCTGCTTGAAAAGAAACAGACAAAGGATTTCCCTGCAAAGCCCACCAGGAGTCTGGCCAATCACCATAGGCGTTCAAATGAAAATTTGTGAGTTGTGGTGCATTGATATCATTATAATGAATAGTGACAATATATTCGTTATTTGATAATTCTAAGTCTTGATCATGTACAGGTGTAAAAAAAAAATTAATTTTACTTTCCCCGGGAATTAAAATATTGTCATATAGTTGTCCATTATTGTTGATCAGCTCATACTGAAATTTTACTTTAATATTCATAAGAATTGTCTCACCTGGCTCAACAGTTTGCCCGGTTGCATTCTCACCAATATAAAAAAGACTTTCAGAATCATTTTTAATATATTTGCTTTTAATAATTTGAGGTGGTGAAGTTTCATTACCAAAATTTTTTACCTGTAATTGAAATACAATTTCCGAGTCTGGTCTTATTGTATCGGTAAATGAAACTTCAGTAATTGCAAGGTCGTGTCCTGAATGAATGGTTGTGAAATGCCATATATCAGACTTGGGATAATCAGAATTATAATAATCAATATATTGTTGCCCCTGCTCTCTAACCCAGACTTGCCAGTAATACGTTGCATTGGGTTTTAGCATTGTAGATATTTGATAAGAAGTTAACTCAGAAAAAGATCTTGTAAGATTTAATCTGTTTCTGTTTTCGCCAAAAGTAAAATAGTACTCCAGTTTTTCTCCCTCTGCATCTATTGCAAGCCATCTAAGTTCTGGGGTTTTCTTAATATCTGTATCTCCATCAGCAGGGAAAGTTAATAATGTATCAAAAACAGGATATATATTCAAAAAAACACATTGTGCATCACACCACGGGCTTTCATCATCTTTGGTCATGGCCTTGAGTTTCAGGCAATATTCATTTCCGCCTTCTAGATTTGTAATGGTGTATGATAGCGTCTCTTGTTGAGCAATATCATCAGATATTGAAGGATCACCAATATTTTGTTGAATAGTTTTTTCTATTTCATTGTTTTTATAGTAAGATAGAATGTATGTGATTTCGGGAATATGTAGTATTTTAGACCAGTAAATGGTAATGCTACTTCCTTCTATATTTTTTTCTAGAGTAAGCATATAAGGTTTTTCAATGGCGCATGTGTCTGGCAGAAACAAAAAAGAGGTTAAAACCATTGATAAGATGAATATTTGATAATGATTTGATTTCATATGTTTTATTGCATTAGTTCAAGATTGATCGGTTCAATAAATCAAACTTGTTCATCTTTGACACACCTCATCTAAAACCTCTAATAGAGTTGGATGAAAACATGGTAAAACATTTTTTTCATCACCATCGTGTTTGTGGTGTGGAAAAGTTTTCAATTGTTTGTGATGAGGCGCATTATCCCATCTTTTGATGATATTTTTATCTTTATCTTGCCAATGAAAGCTATATTTGGAAACATGTATTGTCTGATCTTTAATGCTAAAACGTTCAAATATTTCCAGCATATTTTCATCTTTTAACTGTAATTTTATTCTATACAAGCCTGAAAAACCTTGTGTTTCTTCTCTGAGGATAGATATTTCTTTTATATATGGTTCTAAATATAGAATCGTTTTGATATTTGATAGATAATCACCAGCGTTCATCTATTAGTCTCCAGTATTTTAACTTTATCCATCAATTCATTCCTTAATTCAATCAAGCCAGACCATTCGAAGTAATCCATTTCATCGCCTAATTGTCCTTTTTCAAACTTTTTGTAAAATATGGTTGATTCCATTTCATATTTTAATTCAAATGTTTTCAAATCTTTATTATATCTATCTATATTTTTTTGATGATTATGTTTTACTTCTTTCAAAATTTTATCCATAATAAGATGAATATGTGATTCATCAACAAACATTTTCAATAGATTAAATTTTTTACTTAGTGGAATTGATTGATCCATTTATATTCTCCTTGATAATAAAAACTATGAATTTAAATCGGCATTTCGGAATTACAGGCCTTTTCTTTATTGTTTACCTAAAGACTTCAGTATGGTTATGACATGCTGCAAGTTGCATTGTCCTGTATGAATTATCTGCATGGCAAGGATCGCATCGTTTAAATCTATTTTTTCATTTGGGTCTATATCAAAACATTTACTCTTCAAACATATCTGACTGTAATCAGAAACATGATAATTAGACCAGGCTTCAATTGTCAGATGGGTACAAATACGATTCAATATCATATCACTATTCCCAATAACATTAAATCGAACTTCTTTTTGACCTTTATATATAGTGAGTGATTCATCAAAAAAGATATAATTATTATCAGCCCCTATTCCTACCAAAAGATTTTTTTCTCCATCCCATCCATTCTTAAGCGTAACAGTCCCTTCAATGGTTTCTCCCTGAAATAAACAGTCGTTGGAAAAGGTCAAAAATAATTCATCCAAATCATAGGGAATTAAACCGATATAAAAATTCTCAATATGTTTATCTATATGATCAATAGTAACTTTATTTGTTCTGTATTGACTCTTTTCAGCAGAAATTGTAACAGGTTTTCCAATATATCCCAGTAATGAATAGCGCCCATTTTTGTCAGTTAAAGATGAAGTATTTCTGTCTGTCTGTAATATAACATCTTTTATCGGTTCATCATTACTTCTATCAAAAACTTTTCCATTAATAAAAATTTCATTTGGTGATAAATCTTGTTGCGATATTTTAATCATATATGAGGTGTTATCACCATATTGGTTGATATTGTTAGATATTTTTAGATGATAGATATCATTCCTGTTGAATGTTTTAACGATGGATTCATTCATACCCTTTCCCAGATTATTACGGTGAATGACCGGATTTGTATAAAGCTCAATTACAACATCAGTATTTATATCGACATTGTAAACCAATATTTCATATGTTTGATCTTTCAGTGCAAAAAATTTAAACCAGTCCACATCATTTTCTTGATACAAATTATGATATTGTTCCTTTTCAAACCAGATAATATTGGCGTCCTCCATCGTATCATCATTTTCATACATATCTGGCGAAAATATCTGAATCGTTTTTGGCTCAGAAACAGTCCCATTATGGCCTATAGCAAAAAGAACTACCTGACATAAACCAGGTGAAGATGATTTAAAATCTTCCAACAGATAGCGATTTTCATCCATTGAAATTTTTGTCATTTCAGTCATTGTCAAATGATATTCACAGGCCTGAACCGGGTCACTCAGGTCTGCGTGTTGAGGATCATCTACTATTACTGCCAATAATTTTGTGTCTTCAGCTGCATTGGTAATTTCTCCCAATATGTTTATATGAGATCCGAATTGATCCTGTTCGATCGTCATGGAATAATCGGAAATAACCGGTTTTTCAAAAGCAGAGCCAATTCCCGCACCAATGCGATAATAATGGGTAATGATGGCATCTTCATAAGAATCGCAAAGAGCATCACCATTAGAATTTAAACATGGTTTTTGATAAAAGGCATTTTCAATATAGCTTAATGTATCGATAAAAGCATTATATAACTTTGCGCCGCTTGAAATACGATCCCAAAAATAATAAGAAAAAGAAATCACTCCTTGTTTTGCAAAATATGCATTGGCAAAAGAACTTGAAATAAGGATTCTATTTTTGGGAATGTTTTCATTTGATAACACAGGAATAAATGTTTCAGACATACAGGCATCATAAACAACAATCAAGTTGAGTGGATAACTGGAATCTTCTGTTGAATCATTATTCTCAGCAGGTTGAATTACATCCAGCCATACCCTTAATTGATCAGCAGATAAATGATGTTCTGAATCAATTACAAAAGCTTCATGCCACCCCTGTCCAACCATAAAGATGACAAATTCTTTTACATTATCGTTTTGATTCAATAAATCATTTTCAAAATTATCCAATGATGGTTGTCTGATATTTTCATTGTCAATCCCTTCAATATTATTGGCCAGAATATAAATATCTTCATCATGATATTCCTGTAATCTAAGTGCATTATAAGCATGATGAATCACAGTGCTGATAGCGGATTGCATTTCTTTATCATTTGTATTTGATGCAATCAGCACAGCTTTTCTTCTTAATGACGACTGAATGTCTATTGGTTTCGCCACCGGTGATGACACATTTTCATCTGTATCTTCAGCAATAATCAGACAGTTATAACTGCCATCATAATATGTCTGTGTATAAAGACCTTCATAATAACCGGACTCAATTTCTGTTAATTCAAGGTCTGGTTCAATATCGTACACAGTCCTGGCTATTTGGGTTTGTTGAAAATCATTTTGCGGGTTGATGTAAACAGATACTTTTTTTATAAGACCATCATCTTTAACTTCAGCCGAAATAAATAGATCTGATGTATTGCCATTATTTATGCGCATCACTTCTACATTGTTTATAATGGGTGAACCTGCTGAGATTGTATTATTCAATCCAACATATATATCAGAAAGATCGATGTCATAAGGAGATTTCATGGGCGTTTGAAAAGAATTCATTGCATTGTATGATGTGTTAAAGGCATCTCCTATACTTTGATCCTGAAGAATTTGTGTCCAAAAATACATTGAAAAAGAAATATTTCCATTGAGCAGCATTTTTGCATTTGATTGATGATCTGTGCTTGTAAAAACAACTCTCTTTTCAGATGTATCAAGCTCAAGAAATGAACCGGAATAACAGGAGTCATTTAAAACAAATATTTGCATTTCAATGTTTTTCAATTCCAATTGCTGCGTTAAATCATTTAAATATAATTTTAATTCCTGGTTGCTCAAATTGTTGGCACCAACAAAGATTCCCACATCATTGTCATTTATACCATGATCAACCAGATAGACAATCAAGGTTTCTGGAATTGGTTCTTCAAACACCCATTGTTCAATTGCTTTTTTTACCTGTTCTTTTGTGGGCAATCCATCAATATCATCATTGATACCATTTAAATCCAGGTCAAAATCCTCAGGATTGAGATAATAAATCAAATCCTTGTTAATGCCCTTACAATTCAAAACATAATTGGCAAAATTTGCATTTGCTTTGATTGCATCCCAAACATCATCTTTTTCCGATTTTTGACCGGCGACAATGATTGCCTTGGTTATACCTGTTTGCTTTATTTGTTTAAAAAACTGAACTCTATTCAATGAAGCATCAGAAATAAACAAGACATTATTTTTTCCAAAAGTGATGCCTGTTGGATGAAAGAGACTACCTGGTGATAAACCGGGTTGTCCAAATTCATCCAGCAATTTTCCTGAAGAAGAATAAACTAAAATGTTATTATTCTTTTGATTTGCGACAAAAATATTATCATTGTTTAGGGCAATGCCATAAGGAGAATTCAGTTTTCCCACATTTATTTCGTCATTTCCCCATCTGCATAATTCATTACCTTGATAATCAAACTTGAAAATACAATTACTTAAAGAATCTGATACAAAAATCCAGTTGTTGTTTCTGTCAATGGCAATATCATTTGGTGTTGATGTTTCCTTAAATGTCTGCCAATTTTCTTCAATGATATTACATGCCAGATCTAACTTTATAATTCGATAATTGTCACTATCGGCAACATAAATAAAATTGTGTTGATCAATGTCAATGCCTCTTGGACTTCTTAACAATAAATCACCAAAAATTTCATCAATGAATCCATTTTCATTGAATCTGAGGATGCGGTTATTTTTAATATCAGTAACATAAAATAAATCATTCTTGGGACGGTCATATAAGGCAATGTCATAGGGGATCATATCGATTTCCTCAGTGGTCCAGTTGACCCATTTGTTATCATCAATCAATTTTTGAATGCGTTGATTGTGTTGATCACAGACATATAAATGATCGTCATGATCAGTAATCATACCATTGGGATGAAAAAATTGCCCGGAGCCAGAACCAAAACTCTGCCAGGATAATATTGGCTTGCCGGTTGATGAATGCTTTTTGATAGCACCTCGCTGGGTTTCAATTTTATAACTTCTTTCATGAATGTCAAAATTTAGTTCTCCGAAAAAAGCAGTATAAATATTTCCATAGAGATCAATATCAATGGAGGTAATTTCTAAAGTATTTTTTAAGTTATCTGCCAATGACCAGTTTGTTATAAATTCACCTCTGTCATTAAATTGAACAACACCATTGTTTTTTGAATCATCTGCATATATGTAACCAGCCTTGTCTATGGCTATATTCTCGTGATTAAATTCTCTTGCTCGATCAAATACCAGTAATTTATTGCCTTTGTTATTATATTTATAAATGTATCCACCATAATTAACCACATAAATATTACCCAGAATATCGACATCCATATCATTAATATATAAAATATAGGATTCAATTTCCGGAACAAATTTTTCTTCAAGTATGTTCAAAATAGGGTTAAACTTTTTTATTTCATGTCCATTTGAAATGTAAATATTCCCCTTTGTATCCAGCGAAATCATTCGTGCTTTTTGAAATGATGCACTTTCTGATAGCCAGTCTGTTAACAGTTCTCCCTCCCAGAGTTGCATGAATTCATTATCAGGGTTAAATTTTTGAATTCTGTTATTACCTGAGTCACAGACATAAATATTGTCGTTAATATCAATATCAATTTCCTCTGGCTCTTTAAATTCACCTGTTTCAGCTCCTTTTTTACCCCATACTGATAACAACTGGCCTTTTGGACTGTATTTAATTACCCTGTGATTTGTTTTATCAAGAACGTAAACATTATCTTTGCTGTCCAGGGCAATATCTTTAATTGTATTAAAATACCATAAATTTTTTGGTGTTGGATACATTTTGAAGTATTTAAAATCAGTTTCTGTTTTAACATATATGTTGACAGCCTGCTCTGTTTCATTCAATCCATCTGAAGCAATGAGTGAAAAATTATAGTTTTCCATGTATTTGTTTGTCGGAATTCCTGTCAGTAAATCATAAGAATCATAAGATATCAGTGTTAACCAGTCCGGACAGCCCAGACATGTTACTTGAACAGGATCATTGTTCATGTCTATAGTTGAAATGGTATAAGAAAAAGATTCATTGATACCAATAACAGTATTTACATGATCTGGATGTGATATAAAAATTGGTGCGTCTTTTACAGGAGATTCAGTGTAATTACCGATAATCTCAATATTATCTATGCAGCATCCTGTTTGAAAATATTTGGTGACACGTTGATTGACCCATTGAAATATTAACGTGATCTCTTTACCCTTGAATTTTTCAAGATCAATACGTTTATTTTTCCACGACGCATTCTCTTGAAGTTCTTCAAGGTCACTCACTCTTTTTAATGAACCATCCATATCTCTAATAAAAACTTCGCCATATCCATCATTTGTTGGTGAAAACCATTCAAATTGAAGTACAGGATGGTCTATATGGGTCAAATCAATAAAGTGCTTCAAATAAGCAACTGTTGGTTCTAACAAATTGACGAAAGGCGAGCGATTATTATAAGAAACATAGGCATATGTATTGATATCATTTGGATCTGATGTTGAAATTACCCATTGGTTACCCGAATACTTTTCATAAATTTGCCACTGAGAACTGTTTGTTTCAAACGTTTCATAAAACCATAACACATCCAGGGTATATGATAAGATTGTTGAACCTGCCAAATTGGATGCCTCAATAATAATTGGATATGAGCCAATATCAATGGCTTCAGGTGTACCGGTGATTTCAATATTTCCGGATGAAATTTCCTTTAATTCCAGAAAATAAGGGATAGAAAGACTGCTTATTGTCGTATTCTCATCATGATTAAAATCTACAGGATACTTGTAAGTTTCGCCTTTCATGATATTGGTTTCAGGACAATGAATAAAAATGGGTCTTGAAGTATAATGTCCTGTAATCAAGATATTGTCTATCGCCAGACCTGTAGTACTCAAGGGAAGTCGCTTTTCATTATACCAGATAAATCCCAGCTCAATTTCTTTTCCTGAAAATGACGATAAGTTAATTCTTTCCTGTTTCCAGTCACTATCAGGATAAAGCTGTTGAGATAATATCATCATTCCTGTTCTGTCTTTGACATAAAATTTCCCAAAAAAATCAACTATATTTGTTTCATTATCAAGAGAAAAGGATTTACATTTCCAGTAAAAAGAAAGTTTGGGCGTATCGATATCTGTCAAATCAATCATTCTTTTGAGAATTGATTGTGAGTAATCCATTTCACTGGCAGCAATATAAGCTGCCTGTTCACCGGAAAAGGCTTCATTCTTGGAAATTTTCCAACGATTATTTGACATAATCCATTGAGAAACATCAGTTTCAAATGTTTCTTCAAAAGAAACCACTGTCAATTGAAACGATTGAGATACAGATTTAATCTCGTTGGAAAGTTCAACAACAACGTTTAATACTCCAACACTTGTAATGTCCGGTTTGCCCTCAAGGACAAGCTTTCCTTCTGAAAGTAAACGATCATCAATATGCAGCCATGCATTATCAGGTAATAATTTTGGCGGGTACAACTGACTGACTGGATTGAAAAAGATCAATGTATATGCATACGATTCCCCAATGGTTAAATAATCAATTGGAGGTGGTTTCGACAAAATATTAAATTGCTCACAATCGTTCATTGTTATTTCAATGGCACCGATATCACATTTTTTTTCATTGGTCGGACGAATTATACCGCGTTGATCAACCGAAACAATTGAGCCCTCAATTGTTTCGCAAGAACCTGCATCAATCAGTTGACTGCTGTTTTTTAATAAATAATATTTAGTGATATGATCCTTTGATGACATCAATGGGCTTAATTGGGAGGGTAGATCGCCAATATAGTTATTGGGTAATACCATCATATAGTCAAGATTGGCATTTGATAAAATACCATTGTCTTTATTATTCGATAGAATAGAATTGGTTAAATAAACAATACCAGATCTTGTATTATAAATACCTGAAAAACCATTTTTGACATATGATTGCTGACTATTGTTATTGGCAATGGTTGAATGGCTGATATATATCATACCACCTTTATTATAAATACCACCCAGAAACATTGCAGAATTATCACCAATAGTTGTGTTTACTATTGAGATAGTGCCATTCTCATTATAAATCGCACCTACTTCTGATTCTGCAATATTATTTGTGATGCTGCTATTGACAATATCTATTGTCCCATAGCTATTAAAGATGGCGGCAAAATTTTTGGCGCTGTTATTCTCGATTGAACAATTGCTTATGGAGATTGTTCCAAAATTGTTGTGAATGGCACCACCTTCTGTTTCAGCATGATTGTTTTTTATAATTGAATTGGAAAGATGTAATTCCCCTTTATTGAGACTTATCCCACCGCCTTTTTCTGCTGAGTTACCTTGTATAATGACATTGCTTAGTATTAACTTACTTTTGTTCGAATAAATTCCTTCTATTTTTTCTATGACGACATGAGATATCGAAGCCATATCACAATCGTTAATGTAAAAAATGGTATTGTAATAATCAGCAAAAGTGAGTGACAACTGTGAAGATGTTGGACCGATAATGTGAATCGGCCGGGTCAAATTAATTGCAGAATATTCATCCAGATACACAGTACCTTCAACATCAAAGACTATGTAATCAAAGGGATTGGCTTTTGAAATCAGTACAGGTAATGAATTATCTCCATAACTCTGAAGCGTTTCAACATGATGCGTTTCAGGAACATAAATGTTGATATGTTGTTGGAAAGATTGTGAAGGCGTTGAAATGGACAATAATATATCATAAATACCGGTATTGGTTTGGTCAGGCCTGCCAATCAGTTTTAATTCCCCATTTGAAGAAATCGGATGGATCCAGGTTGGGAGATTTGCCGATGTTATTGATATGGGTTCATTATAGAAATCAGTTGCAAGTACAACACCTGTGTACGCATCCTCTGTATCAAATATCATATCTGAACATTTAATATTGGGTGTGGGTGTTGATACGCCAACAATCTTTACATTATCAATGCAAAGGCCAGGGCTTTGACCATACTCAAACCCATTGAACCATACAAATTTAAGAGAAATTTTTTTCCCTTCAAATTGGTCAAGAATAATGCTTTCTTCTTTCCAATCATTGTTATTTCTGTATTCAAAATAGAAACTCATCCGATACTCAGCAGTACCATCATCAATGTATAATTCGCCATTATCACCAGGATCAAAATAATCTGGTTTTTCTCCCATACACTTCCAAAAAAAAGTTAACACCGGATGGCTTACAAATGAAAGATCAATTTCTTTTGAAATCAAAACAGATTTTGCTGGTATTGAAACATTATAATCATCTGTAACACCATCAGTATTGGAAATATAAGCAGATCGCGATCCTTCTTTTGAAGTCGCAGAACCTCCGATTGTCCACAAATTGACAGCACTGTATGAGGCATTGGATGACCATGTTGATGACGTGTCACCTTCAAAATCTTCATATAATACCATAACAGTGCTTGACCAATTCAGATGGATAACACCAAAATCATCTTTTGCCCAACCATCAACAGCAATATAGTATTGACGAAATTTTTTAGCTCTTAAAACAATTTTACTACTAAACGTACTGTTATTTGGACTTTGATCATCATCATTTTCTTCACATTGGGTTAAATTCGCTGCATCTGAGCCCTGGCAGATTGCTAACACTGTATTAAAAGTACTGCCATATGTATCAAAGATATACTCTCCATCATCAGACGGTGTCCATTTCCACCAGACAGAATGCACACCTTTCCTGTTTGCAAATTTTGGTTCTCCTGTTTCTTTTGTGGCGCTGGCATTTGTTGCTTTTAAAGAACCATTATTTCCTTTGATTTCTATTGCCTGGAAAAAATTGTCATTGGTCGGTGGTGTTTTACTGAATACATAAATGGATTGTTCGTATACGTTATCGTTTTCATTGGATTCCTGGACTTGATTATTGGAATCACAAATGTATTTAAGTGTATACTGTCCTTCTTCTGGAAATACATATTCAAAATCTCGTTTGGGTTTATAATAATTCTCATTGATTCCATCGGAATCGTTTATATTGATAACATCCTGATCATCAATATAAAAAGAAATGGTATATTCACCTGCAATATCTGCATCCCTGTTGACACAGGCAAAATCAATATATGAAGTGTTCTCAGCGTAAATGGCAGTGCCAAATGATGTATCCGGTTGATCAGAAACAATGATAAAATCATTATACCAGCTATCTGGTTTGTATGGAATCATATTGGGTAGTTCTTGTGCTGAAAGGTTTTGTTGTGCGACATTAATAATCAAAATAAAGGAAAAAATACGAAATATTAATTTCATGATGCAGTAATCTCCTTTAATATTGGGTTAAAATAGAAATAAAACAATTGATTTCATTGATATCATTTGGTTCGTAATTGACAGGTATATCATGCGCAGCATTGTCTGTATACTCAAAATCACCAGGGGATAATCTGATATCAACAGTTTTGTTTTCACCATCATTAATAGACGTTTGTAAACAGGCCATCGTATAATGATTGGCCGAAACTTTAATTCTTATGTCTTGTGTTTCCATCACATAAATCGGATAAATGCCATCATGACTACTATAGACATTCGTCAAGGAAAAAGGACTGGTTGAAACAAATATTGTTGAGACAGGCTTGAGTGTAAAGCTATCTTTTACATTCAATATGATTGATGGAATGACATAACCAACATCGACATGAATACCAACGCCAACTTTTACAGGCATAGAAATATCAACAGGAAGACGTTGATAGTAAAAGGGGGTAATTTGATTTTTCATGCAATTATCAAGTGCGATCTTTGAATTTTCAAAGCATTTTCTGATGACCTTCCCACTCCAAATTTCTTTCCACAGCAATAATGAAAAAAGCCTGAAAGAATTCGCATATTGTTGAGGTTCAGTTCGTTGTGGATATAATCTTGATAAAACAAATTGAATACCTTCACATGCGGAAATATCTATTTGCGTACACGGTTGTGTTTTTTTGGATGCCCCTATGACAATAATATTATCGATATTTTTTATGCGATTCAAAAAAGATTCATTATAATCAGAATCATATATGAAGATAGTTTGCGTGTTGTTTTTTTCAATGATATCATTGAGCCATAATTGTATATTTTCTCCGGAAAGGCGCTCATGTTCATTTAGGAAAAAATTGGACTTATTACCGGTATTCAGGCCTGTAAAATAGATAATCATTTGCTCTAAATTGTTTGTAATCTTCCATTGGTTAATTGTATCAATGACATGGGATTCTGTTGGTGAATAATGCAATGGACTGATAATAGTGATATCATTGTCACTGAGTCCCTGAAAAGTGAGCGCATGGTAAGCCAGATCAATATTTTTGATTGCATCTTCAGCGTCAATGTTTGAAAGTAAAAGTGCTTTTCTATTAACTTTTGTTTCAGGAGGAATACGAACAGATTCTGATATGGAAATATCGTCTTTTTGACGTTGACTTTTCGCAAAAAAATAAACATCAAGTTGAATGCCAAAAGGATTACTGTATAACGCCTGATAAGTATTGTTCTCAACATTGTCCAATAATATTTTTTGGAACGCGATGACAGGTGCATTGGATGGCCTCTCGATTGTTTTTAAATTGGGCGGAATAATTTCAACCCAGACTGCTTCAACCTGAGAATCAATCTTTGCATATAGTAAATGTTGTTCGCTTTCATAACCAACATCCAAAAAATGAATTGCTGAATCAGATAATCTACTTTTTTGTCCAATATAAACATCATTTAAATCAATTTGAGATAAAAGTTCAGGGTGCTGCAAGTTAAATGTGATCGATTTGATACTGTCTCTGGCATAATCAAAGCTGTTTTTAACTGTGTTACCAGAAAGAATTTTTTTCCAGAAAAAGTAAGAAAACGAAAGCATGCCATTGCTAACAAAATAAGCTTCTCTGTCAGCAGAAGTAATCACAATCATATTATCGTTATCTAATTGATTATAAAAACTTTTTGACTGGCAGGCATCGTAAATAATAAGGACCTGTTTATTCAGGGGTAACCATTCTGCAAGTTCCAAAGCAGACAGCTTTGTATTGTAATTCAGATGAAATTGTTCATGATCTCCATGATCTACCATGTAAACAACAAGTTGGTCAGCATATGCCCCAAATTCAGCAATCGCCATTTTAAGATTATCTGTATTGGCTTTAACAATATCAATATTTGTTGAATTTCCATCATAGTCAAAGGTTCTGCCTGATGACAGCAATATGATGTCCTCTTTTTGAAAACCGCAAAAAGCCAGGATTCGATATGCAAAAAATCCACAAATTTGAGTGGCATCCCACAAATCATTTCCTGAATAATCTCCGCCGCCAACAACAATAATCGCTTTATTGTTATTGGATATCCCTTTGCTAAATAGTTGAATTCTATGATTATCGCAATCAGCGATCAATAATTTGTCTTCCAAAACTTTACAGTTTCCTGGATTATTGACCTGGCCAGGAAAATTACCACCTGTGTCGGTTATTGTTTCTAAATATGTGCCATTTAAAGAATACCGCTTTACTGAATTTTTAGACGATTGTATTACAAACATACTGTCATCTGATATGGTTATTTCAGTGGGTTTATGCAAGCCTTCATTTATGAAAGACTCACACGATTGTGAATCTATAAATTTTACGATTCTATTATTATCTAAATCACATGCAAAAATAGTATTGTCCTTATCTATTGCCAACCCAAGAGGATATGAAATATCACAATGATAACTGTCAAGTCGGTTCAAGTCTGTATCAAATTTGATAATTTCATTGGTCAGGGCATTTGCCACATAAACATTACCCAGAGTATCAATCTCTATACCATGTGGGGCTTTTAGACCATCCGCCTGCTTTAACAACTGTCCATCAACGCTGAATTTAAAGAGTTTTCCATATTTTTTATCAGAAATATAGACCTGCTTATTTGTGTTGACAGCAATACCAGCTGGATACCCATCCTTTTCATCAAGTTCCCATTTTGTAGAAATTGTTCCATTTTGATCCATTACTGTAACTTGATGGGTAGCACTATCTATGACATAGATATAATTATCACTGTCGATATCAATAGCTTCAGGTGTAACAAACTTTTGGTCAGAATGTAATGGCCCCCATATTGAAAGCAATTTTCCTTGTATAGAAAATTTTTGAACATTATGATTTTTATCTGTAACATAAATTAGATTATCTTCACTGATCCAAAGGCCTTGAGGCTTTTCAATTGTACGATTCCAGTTAATGTAGTTATGATTTTTATCCCATTTATGTATACAATTGGCATAAACATCGGAAACATAAATATTCATATCGTTGTCCACACCTATACCTACTGGAAACCTTAAATTCGTATGCGTCAATGTTTTATATACATTGTATTCATTTGAGGTATTGACATATATGACTATTTCTCCGCTGTTAATGACATAAATATCTTCGGAAACAGATACATAAATATGTTTTAATGTTTTTTCGTATGCAACAGGAATCGTCATTACCTCTTTATTATGATGAAAAATATGAATGCCTTTGATGTCAGTTACATATATTTTGTCATTTCTGATATAGATTCCATAAGGACTGTCTAGTCCCTGTGATCCTGTGTAATCAATTTTCCAATCAATCCAATTTCCATTGGCATCAAATTTTACGATACGATTTTTACCAGAATCAGTCACATAAACATCGCCGCGTTGATCAACAGCAACACTGCGGGGATCACTGAACTGATTACGTTCTCCCATGCTTTGCCATTTTTTCCATTTCGTCACAAAATTTCCATGGGTTGAAAATTTTTGAATCTGAATATTTTGAGTATCTGCAATATAAATATATCCATTGGTGTCGCCTGTAATTCCATCAGGGTTATAAAAATACCAGTTTTCGGTTTGATGAGGCCACATATTTTCGTATTTATAGCCTTCTTCACCAAACAAAACAGTAGTTCTCACAAAAATGTTTAAAATGACAATTGAAACAATTGTTTTATTCAAGGTTTAATCCTTTTAAATTAATTGAAATAAAGTATTAAAGAAGAATAAAGTGTATGTTCTCTGATATCTTGAGAAAAATTCATTGATTTAAGAATAGAGCCATTAACATTGTTTGCAAATCGAAACTGATAAGCAATATCAAATGAAAAATGATTGATTAATTCAACACCTGATCCAATGGAAATATTCCAGAACTTATCAATTGTGCCTTCAGCCGGAGATGGATCATATGAAAAACCACAACGAAAGGGTAAGACATAATGACCTTTTTTGTGTAAATACTCGTACCCCAATCTTACCACAAGTGTTGGATCAGTATCAAAAAAACCATTCCATTCTGTGCGATAAATATCCAATGCACAATTGAAATCATTGGAAACGAGAGCTGTTCCTAAACCATAACTGACAGGCATTTTTAATGTATGTTTCTCTGTAATTATTGAATGTTCTGTTGTTGAACTGACAAATGATTTTGTCTTATCTATTTTTGCATGAAAAGGTGTTTTCAAAACAACTCCCATATTCACTTTGTATAAACCATTGTTTTTAAAAATATTCCGAAATAATAGCCCGAAATTTGCATTATACCCTTTAAACTCATTCAATTCTTTTAACAATGCTTTCTCTCTTAACGTATTCCCCTGCTTACGTTCCTGATAATTGGTTTGTTCCCATTTATTGTGCGTGATATCATTATCCCAAATATTAAAAACAACGCCAAAAGATATATTTTCTCTGATTAAAACACTGTAGGCAAGACCAATGGTAGAGAGTTTTCCCTCTGATTGATAGTCAATGGCATCTGTGTACTTTATATTTTCTACATGCAACATACGAGAAAAATTCCATTTTTTTGTGAAATCGTATTGTTGTTGATAATTTATTGAAAATACATGATGGGCTTCAGGTAAGAAATAGAATAATTTACCAAAAAAGGGATAAGAATAGCTCATATGATTTAAATTTAGTATTGAAATGGTTTGCGGCCCATTGCCTGTTCTCTTATAATCAAACTTCATCTTTTCAATACGATGTGAAAGATTCGTAACAATAGAAAATTCTTTTTTCAACAGATTATCTAAACATGCAACATTCCAATAAGAAGCTGTTCCATCATCTGCAACACTAATAAAAGCACCATTCATTCCATGTGCTCTGCCGCCAGATCCAGAAGTGTTTGGCGTTGATGCTGGCATAAACTGATCAATATGTGTTTCAACAGCCATACCAGTGTTTAAAACAATAAAAGAATAACAAATAATCATAAAAATTGAATTGATAAAAATTCTACTGCGTAATAACATAGTCACCTTCTTTTAAATTTTCTACTTGCCAGACCTTTGCATTGGATGAAAAATTATCTAAATGATTAATTCTTGCTTTGCCTGATACAAGGTTTCGTTGTTTATTAAAAATAATAATTTTTGTATTTACAGTCATTCCAGCCAATATTCCCAAATTTGTTTTTATGGTTTCCTCATCAAGCACACGAATCACTTTTCCTTCATAAAGAGGAATTTCATTTTCAAGATGAATGTGAAGCATGGTCAACATATGGTTTAATTGTTGAACAGAAATTGGGTCTTGTGAGATCGGTTCATAATAATCGACTGTTGCTAATGGAAGGTCGCATTCTTTATCTTCGATTGTTGCAGCAATGCCTAAATAAAGCCCCTTTTCTTTATCAAGGGAAAAAGACAATATTGCATCAGACTGATTTTGATTCGGCACAAACCCAAATCTGAAACGTGAAAGAATTATTCTTTTGAAAAGTGTCATCAGTTTATTGATGAAGGGATGATTATTTTCATTTCGCAATGCAATTTTAAGTCGAAAATCTAATGATTTCACATCAACCTGTTTTTTATTCACCATAATTTGTTTTTCTGATAGTAAATGATGGTCATTATAAGCTCTGATAATGATACCATTATGCCCGGATTTTAGTTTTCGTATCAAACTAAAATAATTATTGGATTTCCCATGAACAGGAATCGTTTTTTGATTGCAAAAGATGTTGTTTACAGTGTCACCTCTGATATTTCCTTCAATTTTTAACGCATCAAGATATACATCGTGGATCATTTTATCATCGTTCATATGCAAAGGTTTTGATATTTGAATTTGATTCAAGCGCATTTGACTCGAAAAATAAAGATTATCTGCAGCAGATACTACCAAATGTGCTTGATTTTTTAGTAAACCTTTTGATGATGTTATGTTTCCTGCAATATCTTTTACAATCACAGTTGCCGATAAGTCTGGTAAATACAATTTTACTGATTGTTGACCATCAAATTTTAGCAGTTTGTTATTGATAAAAATTTCTGAGATGCCAGAATTATCACACGCATATAAAAAGGGGTCTGGCTTGTTAAGGGAGTTGTCATCAATGCTGACCACAGGGCCAATCATATCTCCATAAACAACCCATTTTTTTTCAGAAATATTGCCTGAAATATCTGATGCAACAATTGAAACAATATTTTTTCCTGATACAGTTGGTATTTTTTGCCAAAAAGAAATTTCTTTTTTGGAAACATCAATATACAATTCATGATGATTCAACTGGACTTTTTTTACATAGGTATCATCACATATTTTTCCATGAATGTGTATTTCTGTTCGGTTTGTCCATGATAAAAACTTTGGCGAAAAAATTTGGATAACAGGTTGCTTTTTATCCAGATCATTTTTCTTGATCCACTCTTTTCTCGCAATGTCCAGGTATTTTTTTGCCCTTGTTGTAGGCTCATAGCCAATTGATGTTTCTAATTCTGTAATGGCTTCTTTGTATTGCTGCTGGTAAATAAGAACAATACCCAATTCCCGATGAGGAAAATAACCTCTGTCAACATATCTCATGCCATACGTTCTGGCATCTTTTTTATCAAATCTGAATCGTTTTATGGCTTCACGAAAATCATTTCCAGCTTCTTTAAAAAATTGACCCTTTGTGCAAGATTGCCCCCGATCATAGAATTGCCACCATCGTCCCTTAAATGGCTCTTTGGTTGTACAATACCTTTTTCCATTTTTTATTTGAGTCTTATCAGGAAAAGTCTGACATGCCAGAAAAAACAAAAAAAGGATGATAGCAAAATGAATGATTTTTTTATTCAGCAGCATATTTTTGTTTCCTCCAAACAAGACGAAATCCTAAATCACATTTGCTTTTATCAAAAGGATAGGTATAGCCTTGCCGCATCATCTCTGGTGAACTCCAACTACAGCCTTTAACAGGTTTTTCCGGCATATCAGTTTGTCCATCGGTTTGACACCATTCCATAACATTGCCATTCATATCACAAAGACCAGATTGATCTTTTCCATGATAGCAAACTGTGTAAGTAGAGTCTCCACCTGCTGCACATGAATCATTTTTTGAATGTGAAGAATAATAGGCATAATCCCATTCTTTTGCTGTCGGAAGTGAACAGGTAGGCATTTGCAAGTCATTCAGCCTGTTAATAAACTGATTGACTTCTTGCCATGTGGCAGATTCAACAGGTTTGTGATCTCCAAATTTATTAAAAAAAGAGGGGGTACTATTCATAATTTTTTTCCATTGTTTCAGGGTCACTTCATGCTGACTCATCCAGAAACCATTGACACATAAAATTTTTTCTTCTTCAGGTGATTCAAAACATCCGCCTTTTATCCAGACAAAAGGCATTTCAAGGATATTATCTTTAATATTTTGAATTTTGGGAGATGTTACTTTACTGCTGGCTTTATTTAGCAAAAAAACTGTTTCGGATTTATTATGAGAAAATGAGATTTCGTTCGTACCTTGAATAATTTCTATCTGATCATTATCAGCATATGATTCTTTCCTGCGAAATCTTTCCAGGAAAATCCTGGTGTTTAAATCATTGATGTCGTATTGGTAGACAAAAAAATCATTCAAATCGATATTTGAAATCGTTTGAAGATTTTTGCTGTTGCAATCCCATACAATATATTGACCTGAAAATGGATAATAAAATGCTATTTTCCCAACGATATCTCGATTATTTGTCAAAATACAGGCGCCTGCATATTCAATAGTTTGATTTCTTTTGATATTGGCTGGTACTTCTTCTTTTGTTAAAATACATGGTGGTGTCGTTTGAGTAAAATAGCTATTCATTGCCGGACAAAGTGATTTTACTTCATTATTTAAAGCATGGTTCCGCCATTGTTGATTAAGATATAATGCGCCAGAAATGATAATTATTAATAAGAAAAAAGCAAATACAGATAAGTGCATTTTTTTATCCATAAGTTTTTCATTAATGCTGTGAACAAAGATTGTTTTTTTTAGCAAGGGGAGTTCATGCTCTTTTACTCTAATAATGATTTTTTCATTAAGCGTGTTCTTTAGAGATAATCTTTTAAATTGTTTTAATGACAATACGTTAATGTTGTATTTTTCAATAAGCCCATCATGATCATCTGGACTATAATTATTATAAGGTATAATAAAAATTGAAACCTCATTTTGCTTTGAAAAAGCTTCAATTTTAGCATTAAACTCTTGTGGGGATACAAATCTTAACACTGGAAAATTCCCAGATATTTTAATGTTTCCGGTTGCCCAAATGTCAATTGAAGAATTCCAGATGACATCTTTTGCGCGATTTATACCTGCCAGCAAAAGTGCTAAAAGCATAGATTCACCCTGGTATATCAAATGATCTCCCTTGTTTTGAAACAGACCTTTTGGAGAATCGAATGACTTTTCAGAAAGCTTTTCCAGGGCAATCATAACATCTTCATAACCTGAAATATTTTTGTTGATTTTTTGAAAAGTTTCTTTGGTTCTCATTTGTTCTGGCAAACTGGAAAAAAATAGACCTGTCCCCAAAAAAACATTGTTACCATCAATAACAGGATACCAAAATTTTGCCATTTTATGATACCTTATTTACATTCTTTATGAAAATTGAAACCGCCCATTTTTCTTTTATTGGATCAAAGTTCAATTGATTTGATAATAAAATTTTTTGACCTTTCAAGTTTACACCCAGTATGATTTCAGATAAGAATTTTTTGGTTTCCGGATTAAAAAAAGCAACCCAGATTTCATGCCCAGCATTTATGACTGCCACCCATTTGATAACAATATAAGCAGGATCATCTTTGTAAGCACCTTTCCATAGACATGATATATTTACCTGACCATTATCAATATTAAATGTATGGTTTTGTTCAGGAATATCTGCTGCCCCTACATGCTGACCTGCAAATTGCGGAATCCAGGGCGTTGCGATAGATCCTACATAATTTTTAATATTTTCATGTATTAATAGAAAGAAATCATCACGTTTTCTTTTTTGTCTTTCATTTTGAGAGAATTGCCAGGCAACATTTTCTTTATGAAACAAGTATTTTATAAATCTCATTAATGTTGAGTTTTCCGGTAGATATTTGTTACATTCAAAAAGCGTTTCTCGATCAGTTTCATCTAAGCGACAAACGCTTGGTTCAAGCGCAACTTTGTATAATACGTGTTTGATGTTATCAGGAAGCCTGCTAAACTCAATATTAATTGTATTATTTGGAACAATTGGTTTCATCTTTCTCTCTTTTTTTGGATGATTACATACATGAAAAAATGTTTGCCATGAGATACAGTTTGCAATACCTGTATGAAGCGACTCGTTACGTCTAGCAAAATTGATGGTTTTCATCTCATTTTTCATGGGATAAAATGTTTTAACAGAAGGCTCAATATCTTTTTTTTTGTATTCCCCATAATAATATAACCAGAGATCTGCAGGAGCGTATACAAACCGATTCAGATTATTATCTGTTTCATTAATATTATTAAACAGTAAGATACGTTCCATTTTTTGATAAACATGAAAATGGTTAAAGTATTTATCATAGAAATTATGTAGTAATTGAAATGATGATTCAAGAAGGTTTTTGTCTAAAAACTGATCCGTATCAGAAACATGATATCCTATCTGTTCAGGATGATCAGGAATGGGATATATTTTTTGTTTTTTTTTGTTGCCCCACACCCAAAAAAGATACTCCATCCATCCAATCAGCATATACTGTTTTAGTTCTCGATTATTGGGGCCTCTGCTATAAATACCATCATCAGTATTACATTCAAAAAAAGTCACATCTTCTGAAATTTCTTTCCATTTATACATGGTTTCATTCATTATATGTATTTGAATATCAGATAAAAGCACCCTGAATTCAAATATATACAGCGGAAATGTGATGTTGATCTTTCTATTTTTGAATACCCAGTCTCTGAGATTTATCACTTCCTCGCCCATAATTCGAGCTTCATCAATTTTATGGGGCGGTATAAAATCTTTCCAGAACATTGATATTCTCCTTATTTATTCTGATCATAAAACCTGGCCCTCTGGGCCAAGTCACAGGCAACTGTCTATGCCATAAAGTTTGATGCCGTTCAAATTGCTGAATACTCAGTTTGACACCCAAAAACAGTTACAAAACTTAAATCAATCACTGTTGACACAAAAGTTTTTGATTAGTGACAACTATTATGCGCCCAATGAACTTATCAATTGTTATATTTAATCAGGTCAATTGCCTAGATTTGGTAGTTCATGCCCTTTGGGCTTATACCAAAATCCGGCCCCTCTGGGGTCGGATTTTCAATTATTTTGTAAATTAAAAACTTTATTTACATAGCATATTAATAATTGTACTTTAAGCAGATAGCAGATGACCTTTTTGCAAATCTTGCAAAGGATTATCAATAGTCATCACAATAATCCAATTCCCACCCTTTATAAACCAAAATAATTCTAATCAGTTGCGTACTGCCAATACTGCTCTTAATCCGATCCGACGCCGCATACTGAAATGACTTTTTCTACATACACTTGAAAGGCATCCTGAATGCCATCATATTTAGGATCGACCATTGAAAAGTGAAAAGGCAAGGGTCATATCTATTTTTATTAGGCGTGGAATTCTGCCCGATAAACGTATCTTTGAATAAGGTATCAAACTGATCTTTTCTGATAGAATCGTAATAATACTGAAGCAAATTAATCTACAACGACTTGCCAAATCGTCTGGGGCGAATAATAAAGATAAAATTCGATAGGTCTTCCAATGTATGGATATATTTTGTTTTATCAACATATAACATATTGTTTTGAATGATTTTGCCAAAATCGGCATCGCCATAGGGTATTTTTTTTATCTGCATTTTTTCACCTTCCTTTTTTGTAAATCTTTTCCTTTCAATGTGTAAGAATTAGCCTATTCGTCAGATAATGTCAATTGAAACATATACGCTTAGGAAAGCTCGAAAAATAAGATCCCTCCCCATTTAAATTGTTCGTATTGGGGTTTATGTACTGTAGAGACGTAGATTGCTACGTC
>Ga0272440_1000369_pt1 | contig 38498 bp, 20 predicted proteins | sample SSMMMBAug17_FD_192440 | JGI IMG/M metagenome (GOLD analysis project Ga0272440, IMG submission 192440) | Marine sediment archaeal communities from Little Sippewissett salt marsh, Falmouth, MA, United States - SSM-MMB-Aug17 | ecosystem: Environmental > Aquatic > Marine > Wetlands > Sediment ...
TAAAATAAGGCGAAATCTTTTGTTTACATTGTTCACTCTAGGTTTATTTTTTTTATTTTTCAACAATTTTTTTATTTTTTCAACAAACTCAACATTGACTCTATCATGATGACGTCATTAGTTTATTACCACACAAGAATTGAAAAAAACATAAAAAAATCTTGAGTAAAACAAACAAGTATGCAATATTATTAATTCCAATAAAAAATAGACATTAATGAGAACAAAAAATTATGTTAGAAAAAAAGAAAGACCTTACCAAAATTTTAATTGTTGATGATACCCCGGTCATGCTTACAGTGTTAAAAAAATTTCTTGAAATGGAAGGCTATTGTATATTTAAAGCAACAAATGGACCAGAAGCCAGGGAAATTGCAGAAAAGGAACAGCCTGACCTGATTCTGCTAGATATCATGATGCCTGGTGAAAGCGGCTTGGAAACCTGTGAAAAGCTCAAAAAAAATCCCAAAACACACGATATTCCCATTATTTTCATTTCAGCAGTTACAGATATCGATAGCAAGGTAAAGGGTTTTGAGTTTGGCGCGGTAGATTATATCACCAAGCCTTTTGAAAAGCAGGAAGTTCTTGCCCGGGTACGTATTCATCTTAAATTACGTTACGCCAATGAGGAAATCATCAAAGCTCAGGCAGATAAACTTCAACAGGTCAAAGAAGCGCAAGAGGCCATTCTTGTTAAGCCCAATGATTTACCTGATGCCCAATTTGGTGTTTATTTTATGCCAATTCATGAGGCTGGCGGAGATTTTTATGATGTCTTAGAATTGAGCGAAAAAATCTATGGTTTTTTTGTATCTGATGTCAGTGGTCACGACCTGAAAAGCTCTTACCTGACATCGGCCCTAAAAGCACTTCTTACACAGCATGCCAGTATTACAAATAAACCCGAAGAAACCATGAAAACCATGAATCGAGTTTTAACAACGATTGCACCTGATGGAAAATATTTAACGGCCTGTTACTGTTTTTTGAATCGTTTGAAGTATCGATTAACAATTGTTAATGCAGGCCATCCACCTGTCATATACGTAAACAAAAAAGATCTTCAATTTGAGGCTCATGAAAGTATCGGGGATATCCTGGGTGCGTTTCAAAATGTTGTGTTTAACCCTTTACATATTAAAGTGTCGCCAGGGGATCGTTTTTTTCTTTATTCAGATGGTTTTATCGAAGGCTTTGGTGATATGCGAAAATCCAGAAAGGAAGGAATTGAAATTTTAGGAAAACTTTGTATTGAAACCTTTGATCTACCGGTTGAAGAAGCTGTCCAAAAGATTCAGTATGAATTGTTTAACAAACAAATTGAGCAAGAAGACGATTTATTATTGCTTGGAATAGAGGTTTAGCATGTTTGAAATAATAAAAAGCGCAAAAAATCTAAACATGTGCTTTTCATCTGCTCTTAAAAATATTGATCGTGCGGCAGATGAACTCAGAATTTTTTTAATTGGACTTGGAAAAAAAGGCCAGGTATTCCATCCGCTTCTAGTTACACGGGAAGCATTGATTAACGCAATAACCCATGGTAACCATTGTGATGAATCTCGAAGTGTTCATCTTGATGTTTTATATCAGCCAGATCAGCTTGAAATAAACGTAACTGACGAAGGTAAAGGATTTAAGTGGAAAAAAAACATGTGTAAAAAGCATGATGATTCAATTGATCATGGACGTGGTATTCAAATCATGCAACTTTACAGTCATGATATACAATACAATTCAAAGGGAAATCAGGTCAAATTGACCATTCAATTCCCGGATAGTAAACTTTAATCATCAGCAGGACTTTTGTAATCCTGCCAATATGTATGAAGGAGAATTCAATTCATGAGTAAAAAAGTTATAAGTCCTGGACAGGATATTGTCGCTTCAATGGTGCCTGAATTCAAGAAACGTCTTCAGGAAGTAATCATTGAAGAAGGTATTACTGAACTTGATATTGATTTAACCGGCGTAGAAATGGTTGATTCTGTCGGCCTGGGTGCTTTTATTGCCACACACAATACATTATCTCAAAAGAATGGAAAACTGACAGTTATTAATGCTTCGAATGACATCTATAGCCTCTTTAAAACAATGCGCCTGGATCAACATTTCGAAATTAGCCAGGTATAGCGCAAAAGATGCTAACTGATCCCGAAACTACAGATATCTATGTCCAAGAGACAAATCAAACATTGGCTGAAATTGAGCAGAATTTAATCATTCTTGAAGATATGGGGGCCAACATTGATATGTCACTGGCAAAATGTGTTTACCATGCCATGCATGTCATCAGAAATGGTGCAAGCTTGCTTTCACTTTCAAAGATGAAAGAATTATCCCAAAAAATTGAAAATGTTTTGGGTTTAATTTGTACCAACAGGTTGGCACCAAATCCAGAGGTGATCAATATTCTTCTTCAGGGAATTGATCGCCTCTACCAGTTGATTGATCGAATTCACAGCAATGATGATATGAATATTGATGAACAATCTGTATTGTTAACCGGTTTGACTTCGGCTGTTCTTCCAGACGATATCAAACAATCAGTGACAGAAGTTCGAGAGATTCCATTACCTGATGGCAAGCATGTTTTCCAAATACCAGAATTCAATCTTATTCAGGTGCTGGAACAAGGTAAAAATATTTATATCCTCATTATTGACTTGATTAAAGATGTACAGAAAAAAAATAATACCCCTTTCAATTTTGTTCGATTTATTCAACAACATGGGCAAATAATTGATAGTGTGTTTGATATTCAATCAGTTGGCACACTTGAAGAACAAGCATTTTGTTCAGAAGAAATGCCTTATTTTGTTCTTTTGGCCTCAGGCTTTTCCGATAAACAACTGGCCAAAGTATTGGAATTGCAATCTCATCAGATTAAACAGGTAATCATTGAGGTTGACGACTTGATTCATCCAAAAACAAAACAGTTTCAGCAAGATCTGACAATGTCTCTTTCAAGTCAAAATCGAAAGACCGATCATAAAAACCGCATTGATATTTTGAATGCTTTGTCCTGTGAACTAAAATTTGCAATGAATTCTTTGTCCTATGACGCATTATCTCTTGGTAAGTCAAGGGTGCAGTCTGTTTTAAACAGTCTTCAAAACTTATTAATTCAGGAAAATTATGTTCTGGCCAATCATATTCTGTGGAAAATTGGAAGAAATATTCGAGATCATGCATACCAATCAAACATTCAAGCAAAATTTTACCTGGAATGTGGTTTGATAAAGATGGATCAACGTATTTTGTTTCGATTGATTGATCCTTTGACCGACATCATCATTCAAATGATCAGGCACGCGCAAACAAATACGACTGTTCAAATCTGTTTGAAAATGACAACAATTGATCACATGATACACATTTCGATTTCATTTATCGATCCCCAGGTTGTGAAGCAAGAAACCCATTTGGAATTTGATATTGCAGAAAAAAAGATTCATGCATTAAATGCTGAAGTGAAACAATCATTTGAATTATACACTGGTATAAATATCGTCATACTTATCCCACAAAAGGTTTTTATCGTACCTGGATATTGTGTTGTTATTGATGATCACCATTACATTGTTCCTAAATTCAATATAAAGGAATGTCTCACAAATCTGGATTCATTAAAATGGCGCAAAGAAGATTCTTCGATTATATTTGATCATAATGAAAAGCGCATTCGGATTGTCGCACTATCAGACAATAACTTATCATATTTTAAAAATAAGCAATCTCTGATTGTTTGTGAGGTGGGAAACAAACGTTTTGGATTGGCTACTGATTCAACAGATATTTTAGAAATGGACGCTGTCTGTCAACCTTTAGGTAAACAGTTGGGTTCAAATCCATTGATTGTTGCCAACTGCCTGTTGGATGATGGCCAAATCGCTTTTGTTTTGGATATGGGATTTTTGCTAAAAAATGCTTGATAACAAGAAACATTCAACAAAAACAATTTAAACAAATATGATTTATCCAACAATATAATGGAATCAACATAAAAAAATGTTTTAGAACATGGTGATTGCATTTTTGATCATTTTTATGGAGGTAAATGTGTCCACTCAAAAAGCGGAAAAAGATGGAAAAGTAGATCTGGCAACATTTTATGTGGGTGAAGCCCTTTGTGGAATGGATATACTTAAAATCCAGGAAATAAATAAAAACATGGAGATTACATCTGTTCCAAATTCCCCAGACTATGTAGTTGGCGTTTTGAATATGCGAGGGAGGATTGTAACAATTATAGATGTGTGCAAAAAACTAGGGTTACAGAAATCTGATGTAACAGATACGCGTCGAAATATTATTGTCAATTCCCAAAGTGAATATATTGGGTTGCTTGTCGATAAAGTGGCAGAGGTTGTTCCTGCTGAGTGGCGGAAAGTAACCCCTCCACCATCAAATGTACGAGGCGTTCAGGGAAAATATTTTGAAGGAGTATACAAAAAAGATAACGCACTGATTGCAATTCTTGATATCGAAGAAGTATTGAAGGAAGATAGCGTCTCGTAACTGACTTTGATGTACTGACTCATTTATGATAAAGATCAACCCACAAGAATTACAGGTACTGATCACTTATATATATGATATCTGTGGTGTGTCCCTGGATAAATCAAAAGAATATCTAATAAAAACACGTTTGGATACCCTTGTATCCGTCTATAAATGTGCCTCATACAGTGAATTCTATTATCGTGCCCGATCTGACAATACTGGCAAGATAAATGCAGATATCATTAATGCCATCACAACACCAGAAACATTGTTTTTTAGAGATAAAATGCCATTTGATGTTTTACGCAATAGTTTAATTCGCAAGATACTTCAAGGAAAATCAAGCAGTGTTATTCCGGGACAAATTCGCATATGGAGTGCGGCGAGTTCCACCGGTCAAGAAATATATAGTATTGCGATTATTATTAAGGAAATAATATCGAATTTGAAAAAAAATCGTGTATCCCTGGTTGCTACAGATATCTCTGACGTTGTGCTTAATCTTGCAAAAGCCGGTCGATATAATAGTTTTGAAATTTCCAGAGGGCTCACGAAACAACAACTTGACAGGTATTTTACTAAAATGGATCAATATTGGCAGATCAAGGATGATATCCGACGGATGGTGAGATTTCAAAAAATTAATTTGATGAAACCATTTGTTGGATTGGGGACATTTGATATTGTTTTTTGCCGCAATGTTGCAATATATTTCACTTTTGATGATCGAAAAAAACTGTTTGATCGTATTGCAGATACCATTGTGCCAGAAGGCTATTTATTTATTGGCGCATCTGAATTTTTGACAGGCATCAGTGACAGATTTCAAGCAATACGAGATGGAAAAACAATTTATTATCAAAAAGTTAAGTAAAAGAGAACAAGGGCCATAAGCTTAGGAAAGCTCTGAAAAGAAGTTCCCCCATTATAATGATGTTCGTGTTGAACAATTGGAATCCACATCCTCAGATGTGGGCGCCAGTCGTTTTAAGTGAGGCACTTATCTTTCGAGTTTTCCTTAGACAAACAAAAACATACAATTTTTTGCCTTCAATAATGAGACGTTTACTATGGAAATAAACATGCCACAACATCCAACAATACTAATTGTTGATGATGTTCCCATCAATCTAAAAGTATTGCGCGCACATCTTGAACCAGCGGGGTATCATGTGCTTGACGCTGGAAGTGGTCAAGAGGCTTTGGTTCAGGCGAAAAAGCAACCGGATGTGATTCTTTTAGATATCATGATGCCGGGGATGGATGGCATGGAGACCTGCCAAAAATTGAAAGCCAACGCAAAAACAGCAGAAATTCCAGTCATTTTTCTATCTGCACTTACAGATCCGGAAAGTAGAACCGGTGCGCTTGCCATAGGCGGCGTGGATTTTATTATCAAACCCTTTGATGAGGAAGAACTCATTGCCCGGGTTAAAATACATCTAACATTAAGATACCAAAAGATTCAATTAAAAAAATATGCAGCTGAGCTCGAACAAATGGTTGAAGATCGCACACGTCAACTGGTTCATGCGGATCGATTGGCGACTTTGGGCACTTTTTCAGCAGGTATGGCGCATGAAATAAATAATCCCAATACATTCATCGCTGGTAATGTTCAGGTTTTACAATTATTTTGGAAATCAGCAGGGCCGATTCTCAAAAAGCATGTTCATGAAGATACGACAGGTCGTCTCACAAAAATGGTTGGCGAAATTGACCATGTATTTGAAGATATGCTTGAAGGCAGCCGAAGAATATCCACTATCGTTAACAGTCTCAAAACATATGCGCGTCAGGGCGGCGTTAATAAGGAAAATACAAAACTTTCTGTTATCGTTGATGATGCCCATAAATTGTTGCAACATCGCCTGAAAAAAGGAATATCTTTTAAAAAATCGGTCCCAGATCATCTGATTGTTTTTTGTGATTTTCAAAGCCTGTCTCAGGTGTTTGTCAATCTTTTTAACAATTCAATTGATGCAATCGATAAAAAACCTGGTACAATTGAAATACTTGCCCAAGAACATAATAATAAAATCATTATTCAAATTAATGACACTGGATCAGGTATTTCGGATCGGCTTGCCGATAAAATTTTTGATCCCTTTTTCACAACCAAAGGGAAAGCGAGGGGGACAGGACTTGGATTGTCCATTGTAAAAGGTATCATTGAAAAACATGAAGGAACCATTTCATTAAACAAAACTGCAAACTCTGGCGCGAGTTTTGAAATAACTTTGCCTTTGTCGCACCAGAATTTTTGATATAAGGAGATAATTATCATGTCTAATAAAATTCAAATTCTTGTCGTTGATGATGAAAAAGAAATTTTAAAAAGCATTGAACGTTACTTTTCTTTTTTTGATGATGTTGAAATGCTTTTTGCATCAACATACGAGCAGGCTATTGAAAAGATGGAAAAATATCATCCAAGAATGTATATTTTGGATATTAACCTTCCAGATGGCAATGGTTTAAAGCTGGTAAGAATTATTAAACAGCACTCAGCAGCCAATCAAGTGATCATGATAACTGGAGCGAGTGATTTGAGCCGTGTGTTCGAAGCGCTAGAATCCGGTGCCAATGATTATTTAACGAAACCTATCGATATGGCTATTTTAAGATCTATTGTTTCTGAAGCTGTTGAACGCTTTCAACGTTGGTATGACCTTATCAAATTGGAACTCCAGATAAAACAAAAAGAGTAATATTGCGCTTGAGATTGTTGCACAATAAATTATTTGTTTTTCATAAAAAACTATGCTAATATGGTTTATTTATTGGTTGAAAAGTGATAGTTTTATGTACATCAGTAAGAAAGATCTCTATTTAAAAGGGTTATAACTATTACTTACCAAATTGTTAAAACATAGATGAGGGAATTTTTTCCTCGACAAGGAGGTTACGAATGAGTGAGTTTGATCCCAAACAGAAAAATACGTCAAATGAATCATCTGAATTGGTTCCACAAATTGAAACAGCTGTTTCACAGGCAAATGAGGATGCTGATGAAAGCCAGAAACTTTCAACCATTCGAAATATTTTGTTAGGCGGACAAATCAAACAATATGATTCTCGTTTTTCAGAGTTGGAACAACGTTTTGAAGCCATTAAAAATAACGTATTTGATCAAACAACAAACACATTAACCGGTCTTGAACAGAAAGTGTCAAAAGAGTTTGAAACACTTACAAAGCAAATTGCCGATCAGGTTGGGACTGAGTTTGAAACCTACACACAAAAACTTGACACTGAAAAAAAGGAACGATATGCCTCTATCGAAAAGTTTGTCTCAAGACTGGATCAACTGGAAACAGTTGTAAAATCTCAACTCAATGACATTAAAAATCAAATTCAAGGAATTGACGCGACAATTCAGCAAAAAGTATCTGAGCAGATTGGGGGGATCAAAGAAGATATTCAAAACGAATTTGACACCTTATCTGCAAATATTCAAGAAAAGATAAACCAACAAACGCAAAGAAAAATTGAACGAACTGAATTGGCTGGCTTTTTCAAGGATATGGCGGATCGATTCAATATATAAAAAGTGTCATGCCAATGATTGTTTGGCGAGAACTGAAAACTATAACATTGTCCGGAGGTTGTATGGCCACTGAATTTCCACCACAAACAATCCAGCAGTCCGATTCACAGGAGCTGGATGAATTAAGAGAACTGCTCCTGGGACCGGAAAAAAGAGATTTACATCATGTGAAAAAACGACTTGATGATCCAACGCTCCGTGCTTTGGAAATCAGTCGGGTGCTTCCAGAAGCGATTGCGCATCGTGTATCAAGAGACAAAAAACTATCAAAGGCGCTTCATCCGGTAATTGAAGACAGTGTGGATTCGTATTTGCGCACCCATTCTCAAGCAATATCTGATGCCATTGTTCCGATTATGGGCGAAAGCTTAAAAACGGCACTATATATTAAAGTGAGAAACAGACTGGAATCTGTGAATAACTTTTTAATTCGTAACTTCTCCCTGAAAGGCTTGAAATGGCGTCTGGAATCCTATCGTTCGAAAAAATCCATTGATGAAGTAATCCATTATCACACCTTGAGATATCGTGTTGAACAGGTATTCATTATTCATCGGGATACTGGAAAAGTCTTGCAGCATGTGTCTGAATTTAAAGATGAGGCCATTGAAGAAGCCAGTATGTTTTCAGAAACATTGAAAGCCATCCAATCATCAGCAGCACATGAAAATGATCCATCAGTTAATACGCTTCAGTTAGGCAATCATACAGTCTGGGTTGAACAGGGCAACAATTTGATGCTTGCAGGTGTCATTCGGGGCACGCCTTCATATGAACTTCGTCAGGTATTTAAAAAGACCCTTGATAAAATTGAGGATGATTATCGTGAGGAGATTCATAACTTTGACAATGATGCTGCCCCCTTTCAATCCTGTGATGATTTACTCAAATCATGTTTAAAAGTTGAATATGGAAAAAAAGAATCCAACTTGAAGCCCTTATGGTTCGTTACAGGTATTGTACTTTTTCTTATATGTTTATGGGGTTTTTTGTCTGTCAAAAATACGATTATATGGAATCGTTATATTGAACAGCTCAACAAAGCGCAGGGGATCGTTGTTACAAAGCACGAAAGACATGGTAATAATTATTATGTGTCCGGTCTTAAAGATCCAATGGCGATTGATCCAATGAGACTGTTGATGGAATACAACATTGATCCGGCTCAAGTAATATCAGAATGGGAACCTTATTATGCACTTCACGAAGGAATAATCAGCAAACGTGCCCGAAAAATTTTGAATGCACCTGATACAGTTTCTTTTAGAAACAAGAATGGCATTTTATATGTATCTGGTCTGGCATCAAAGTCCTGGATTGAATCAGCACACAAAAAAGCCACACATATTCCTGGTGTGATGCAATTTAAGGAAGATAACCTTTTTGATATCAATGCCAGTGAACTTTTTCTGGCCAGGGTGAGTGTACAGCTTGAGCCCCCGCAGTCTGTTTTCATGACCTTTGATGATGGTACATTAACCTTGTCTGGATCAGCTTCGCATCAATGGATCAATGAGATGAGGCAAAAAGTTAGAACCATCCCGGGCATTGTTCGGGTAAATGACAGAAATCTTGTTGATATTGATGTCAGCGAGTTGGCATTGATCAAAGAGCGGATTGAAGGTCATATATTTTTATTTCGAATTGGTGGTTCAGAACCTGTACCCAATCAGGAAAAAATGATTCGTGAATTATCCCAGGAAATCTCTAATCTCAATAAAATAATCAATAAAGTTGGGAGAGGCCACGTGGAAATTGTTGGTCATACAGATGCTTCTGGATCTGAAAAAGCCAATTTGAAGTTAAGTCAACAGCGTGCTGAAAAAGTTTTGTCATTACTACGCAAAGCAGGAACAAATGCACGTTACTTAACCGCTATTGGCGTTGGAGATAAAGAGCCGTTGCGCAGATCAAGTTCATCCATTGATCGAGAAATGAATCGGAGCGTAACATTTAGGGTTTTGTTTCGTTAATCGTTTTTCGATTCGGAACATTCCCCATTATTTAAGTGCGAACAATTGCTGCTTAAAGCGGCATATTTTTTTAACAATAATTAGGAGGCCACATTAATGAAAAAATTTTTGCTCATTTTTATTTCGTTAACATTATTTATCCCACAAGTGTATGCATTAGATATCGCAGGGGTAACATTACAAGACAAGTTAGAAACTGATGGTACCCAATTGATTTTAAATGGTGCAGGGGTAAGAAAAAAGTTTTTTTTCAAAGTTTATGCCGGCGGATTGTATTTAAAGAAAAAATGTTCTGATCCCCAGACCATAATTGATGCGAATGAACCCATGGTGATTCGAATGCACTGGATTTATGATGGCGTCGCTGCTAAAAAAATTACTGCTGGATGGGATCGTGGATTTGAGGCAGGTACAGGTGATAAAGTAAAAGCACTTCAAAAAGAAATTAAAACCTTCAATGGATTTTTTACACAAGAAGCAAAAGCAAATGATATTTATGATGTTATCTATACGCCAAAAAATGGCATACAGGTCGTTATCAATGGAAAAGTAAAAGGTGCGATTAAAGGATTGGCATTTAAAAAGGCGGTTTTCAGTATCTGGTTGGGAAATAATGATGAATTAAGCAGCGTAAGATATGGTATGCTAGGAAATTAAAATTTGTTTTGGAGATTGATTTTATCAAAGCCGGGCCATCCATTCATTTGAATAGTGGATGCCCCGGCTTTTTGATTTAAGTAAGGTACTTAAATGATAATTTGATACGCGCACGATAGCTTGTTACTTTCCCATTATCTAATTTGACATCCAATCGATCGACTTCCGCAACCCTTACCTCTCTAAGGCTTTTTGCTGCTGATTCAACCGCAGTCTTTGCAGCATCTTCCCATGATGTTGAACTTGTTCCTACCAATTCAATAATTTTGTATAAACTGTTTCCCATTGTTCCTCCTTTTAATTATTATTTATTGTTTAATGATAATCCAGGCAATTAATGTTTGCCTATAAAATGAATGATATTCAAGAACTTATTTTAATTATAATGAATTGTCAAGGAATTCTATGAAAAAAAATTACCCATTTCAAAATAATGTTCGTAAGAGGGTATTGTTCTAGAGAGACGTTTTATACGATGTCTTTTGTAGATCGTTACTTGGCTCTGCCGGCTCTGCCTGGAAACGAGCGAAAGTTTTAACTGATAAATGAAGGATGCCAAATAATTATATTGCAATACAACATCAAAATCTATTTTTTTTTGATGGCAAAAAAGCTATGTTGGTATAAATATTGCCTTTCAAAATGTGTAATACACCTGTCTTATATATGCCCGCATTGAACAATAAAAAAATCTTGACGAACTTAAAAATCATATATTAATATGAAATCATATATGATATGATGATTCTAAAAGAGGGAGTACTCTTAATATGTTTCCCATTTTGAACGCTTGGAGTTCACATCTTCAGACGTGGGACGCCCAAGTCAAAAAACTTGGAATCCAATCGTTTAAAACGATCATAATTCAAAATGGGGGACCTATTTTCATAAGTTTTCCTAAGGGAACAATATTATAATGGCTCAGGTTTTTCATTTACGATAAGATCTTGATTATTCATGTCCAAATTTTCAGTTTTCCCAAATAATTGTTAACCAATCAAAAATAAGAGGTAATTATGATCCCCGGACAACACCAACAAAAAGATTGTCAAGTAAGGATATTTGTTTGGACCATTGCCATCATACTTTTTGGCGCATGGGTGCATGCTGCCGAGTTAAAAGTTAATCCATCAGCATCTTTTTTTGTACCCGTGCATCTGGACACGCAAGAAGCCATTTATTCCTGTGATATCCGGGTTCAGTTTGATAACACCCGACTAAAAGCCATTGGTGCCACATTGAAAGGCACTATTTTAGAAGGGCGGGGCTATCAGCTTGTTCAAAATGTTGGATTGATAGGTGAAGCCCGATTTCCAGTATATTCCTCAGGCAATCTATATACTGGTAAGGGGGTTGTTTTGTATATTGAGTTTGAACCGCTTGTTTCTCCCGGCGAACAAAGCATGCTACAGTTGATTCGATTCCGATGTAATGAGACCGATACACAGGGTGGTTTGTGGGTACAGGATCGTTTTTCATCAGAAATCAGCATTGTTGTCAATAATTTGCCAAAAGCCTTTGATCAAACAAAAGAGATCATGGAAGATGAACCGACTGTAATCACACTAACTGCCAGTGATGCAGATATCTCCGATACTTTTTCTTACACAATAGATACAGCACCCACTTTAGGAACTGTTGACTTATCTGAAACCACCGGCCATTTGACCTATACACCGAATCCAGATATTTTTGGCACAGAACATTTTACCTATGTAGTTTCTGATGGCACCGGTTTATCTAGCCCCGGTCATATTACCATTTTCATTCGTTCGGGCAATGATTTGCCATTGGGAAAACCTGCAACTGTTGAAGTCACTGAGGATACACCTGAAGATTTTATGATCCTGGCTGTAGATTCTGATAACGATCCCATCACTTATGAATTACAAACGCTCCCTGCAAAAGGAACATTGACATTACTTGATTCTGATTCAGGCGCATGTCGCTACACACCGGAAACAAACGATTTTGCGACATATCATTTTACATTTATTGCTTCTGATTCTTATGGGGACTCAGCGCCGACCGCAATGACGATCGTCATCTTACCTGTTAACGATGCACCCGTTGCCACAGGTACTGCCTATACCTTGAATGAAGATGCCCCCCTTGAAACTCAATTGCAGGGATTTGACAATGACTCAGGTACGCTTACCTATGAAATTCTTGAATCCTCACAAGAAGTCAGTATTGAAATAATTGATGCCCAACGTGGAACGATCAAAATAATACCTGGCGAAAATATAAATGGAGAATTTCAATTTTCATTTCAGGTCAGCGATGGGCTCGCTAATTCTGAACCCGCAACTGTAAATCTTCTTGTTCTGCCAGAAAACGATCCGCCTGTTGGCAGCACCGGCTCCATTCATCTTGATGAGGATACGCCCAAAATATTTCAAATCTCCGGCCTTGATATTGAAGACGATCCCTTATCCTATGCGATTCATATTGAACCAGAACTTGGTACTTTATCCCTGAATGAACAATCCGGCGAATGCCACTACACGCCGCCGACTGATGAATCCGGACAGTTCAGTTTTATGTTTACAACATCAGATGGACAACTCACATCAGAACCTGCCATGTTCACATTGATCATTGATCCTGTCAACGACCCCCCTGTTGCTCAAAATGATACCATTGAAACACTTGAAGACACTTTAATTGAGATAACACTTCAGGCAGAGGATATTGATTCTTCAATTGAAGCCTTTTCCATAATGGAGTTTCCTGATGGCAACCTTGAATTAGTTGATCCATCCACTGGACTCTGTCAATACACACCACTCACCAATGTTTTTGGGCCGGATGTATTTTCTTTTACTGCCAGTGATGCAGAATCAACCTCGCAGCCAGGATTTATTACAATAAATATTACGCCGGTTAATGATCCACCTGTTGCGGTCTCCATGTCCATTACAGCCAATGAAGATCAGGTGAGAACAATCACCCTGGATACATCTGATCCTGATGGTGATTCCATTACATTTACATTGCTTACAGACCCAAATCATGGTGAAATTTTTAATTTTGTTTATGATAATGAAACAATGACTGTTCAATACAAACCTATTACTGATTATTATGGCAGCGATCAATTTTCGTATGAATTAGATGATGGCCAGTATAAATCTAACATTGCAGTGGTGGATATTGATGTCTTATATGTGAACGATCCGCCATTTGTGCAATCGGATGTCATTTCTGTTGTTGAAGATGAATCGGTTAATTACACCCTTAAGGCCTATGATGAAGACTCACAAATTACTGGTTTTAAAATTAGTGAAGATCCCAAACATGGCCAGGTTGTAATGATCAACGATCAAACAGGAGAGGTTATCTATACACCCAATGAAGATTATTTTGGCTCAGATGCTTTTTCATATCAATGTATGGATGACGCATCCGAATCAGAACCAGCTGTGATTTCAATAACTGTCGAACCGGTCAATGATTTACCAGTGGGATATGCCAAAACATTCATGGTTGATGAGGACATTCCAATCACCGGAAATCTCAGTTTTGATGATCCTGATTACGACATGCTGACAATCACAGTTTACACTGAACCGGAGCATGGTGCATTGACAATCACTGACCGACGTACAGGTGCATTTATTTATCACCCGAAAGAAAATTTTTCTGGCGATGATTACATTTTATTTGAAGCCTGCGATGATATCGCCTGTTCCGGGCCGATATCCATGACGTTTACCATTCGTCCCATCAACGATTTACCCGTGGTGTTTCCCCAAAGCCTGACATTAAATGAAGATCAGCCCCTTAGAATCACATTGACAGGATATGATGTTGAAAATCTTCTGGCTGAATTTGAAATTGCCGAGTATCCAAGTGAGGGACTTCTGGAGATTATCGATGCCACCGCCGGATTATTCCAGTATATTCCTGAACGAGATAAATATGGCACATCTTCCTTTTTGTTTCAGGTGAGAGATGACATCCAAACATCAGCGCCTGCAATGGTGTCAATGACCATCTTGCCGGTCAATGATCCGCCCGAAGCCACAGCATCTGCATATACCTTGCTTGAAGATCACAGCTTTGATGGCACACTTGAAAAATTTGATGCGGATGGAGATGAACTCACATTGATATATTCTCCGCCTCAACATGGGTGGATTTCGAGTTTTGATTCCAAATCAGGTGATTTTTCATACCTGCCATCATCAAATTATAATGGCAAAGATTATTTTTCGTACACAATCTGTGATTTACAAAGCTGTTCGGTTCAAACATCAATCACCCTGATAATTCAAGCAGATAACGATATTCCTGTCGTTTCATCCGCCTCATATGAACTTGATGAGGATACTGCCCTTTCGCTGACTTTGACAGCGATGGATATAGATAAGGATGTACTCACATTTGAGATCACGCAACCAACGAAAGGCAACCTCATAATGTTGGATGCGCAAACAGGCGCATGCGTTTATTCGCCAATTGCTGAAGACAGCGGTGAGGTTCAATTTACATATCGGGTGTTTGATGGCCTTGAATATTCTAATGAAGCTGAAATTCAATTGACAATTATCGCAGTGAACGATGATCCAATCGCATTTTCTGGTGAAATTGAGATTGAAGAAGATCATACGTATTCAGGAAAAGTGATGGCAGAAGATGTGGATGATGAAGACCTGCAATATTTTATCAGTCAGAAACCCATGAAAGGAAATCTGGTTATCAGTGAATCCGGCACCGGCCAGGGCAATTTCGTTTATTCCCCATATGCCAATGAAAATGGCATGGATATTTTCTGGTTTTACGTTTTTGATGGAGATGTGAATTCCGCCCCCCAAGCTTTTACAATCAGTATCAATCCTGTCAATGACCCGCCTCAGGTGGAAGATTTCATGACTATTGTCAATGCTGGTGAAATCAAGGAATGTGTCCTGAATGCCAGCGATCCGGATGTGGATCCAATTACCTATACCATTGTCAAGGAACCGGAAAAAGGCAGTGTGCAATTTTTTGATCAACAAACAGGAAAGATCGAATATTTTGCTGATGAAAATTCCGCAGGTGAAGATATTATCACCTTTCGCGTATCTGATGGCAAGCTTTCATCTGAAGATGCCAATTTAATTATTTCAATCAATCCGCTGGATAATTATCAGCCGGTGGCCAATTCCATGGCACTGACTGTCACTGAAGGCATATCTTCTTACTTTACATTGGATGCCAGTGATAAGGACAATAATCCATTAACCTATCATATTTTTCAGGAACCTGGCAAAGGCGCGTTGATTTTTGATAAATATACCGGTGAAAGTACCTATGAATCTAATCTCAATGCTCAGGGCTTGGATTACATTGTTTATTATGTCAATGATGGCATTGTCAACTCTGATACGGCACAGATTACATTGGTTATTCAACCCATGCCGGAAGCTGTTGTACCCAAGCAGGATATTTTGAGTATTCCGGTAATAATAAATGAAGAGAAAACCATTGAGTCGATCAATATTCAAGTTAAATTTGATCCGAATGAAATGGAAGTCCTTGGCATGACATTGGACAATACAATACTTGACAGTGACGATTATGGTTTCAGCACGCAGATTGGTACAAATGGCATTGCAGTATTTCCAATTTCTTCGCAGGGGGCGTCAATCACTGGCAAGGGTGTTGTCGCTTACCTGAGATTTAAAATTCTGGGCAATGAAGGCGACATTGTCGTGCTGGAACTGCCAAAATTGACCTGTAATGAAAGTCGAATTTTTGGCGGGTTTGAATTAAATGGGTCGATCAGTTCTAAAATTCGCCTGATTATCAATGAAATCCCAATTGCCTATGATGGAAATATCGTCATGGATGAGGAACAAATTCTTGATTATCCCCTTGTTGGCTATGATCTAAACAACGATGATCCGGTATCGTTCACCATTCTTTCTTATCCTGAAAAAGTGACCCTTACCCTGGTTGATGCACAAACAGGACAATGTATCTTGTCTGGAAATGCCAATGAATATGGGTCTGATTCTTTTGTATACCAATCTTTTGATGGTAAAGACTATTCAAGACCGGCAAATATGTCCATACAGATCAATCCAATTAATGACAGACCGGTGGCATATCCCATATCATTGACTGTATTGGAAGATATGCCTAGAAGTATTACACTGCTTGGTGAAGATCCGGCTGACCCCGATGATACTTTAATTTTTAGAATTGTTCAGAAACCAACCAATGGTATCGGCATCCTGCTGTATCCTTTTGAAGGTGTTTACATCTACGAAAATATTGAAAACCATTATGGAATGGACGCTTTTACCTACGTGGTGGATGATTTTATTGAAAAATCTGAACCGGTTACTGTCAATATTAATGTGATTCCAGTCAATGATGCCCCGGTTCCCAAATCTGTCACCTATACCACTCAAGAAGACACGACTTTTGAATTTGATCTTGCTGCCGAAGATCCTGAAAATGATATATTTGAATTCATTTTGCTTGAGAACACTAATATGGGAACGTTGGAATTCAATTCTGTGAATGGTCATTGTTCTTATCAGCCCAATGCAACCATTTCTGGCAAAGATTCCTTTATCATTCAGGTAAAAGATATTCACGATGCCATATCAGCACCAACAACGATATATATTGTCATAACCCCTGAAAACGATCCGCCTGTGGTCACATCCGCATCATCGTTTGAAATAATGGAAGATACGATGCTCACTGAAACCCTGACAGCTTTTGATCAGGATCAAGACGAAATCACTTTTCTAGTCAAAAGCCAGCCGGAAAAAGGGACATTGGAACTGACCGCATCAGGTGAATTTACTTATACACCTTTTAAAGATCAAACAGGACAGGATATTTTTATTGTAGCGGCAAAAGATCCATACATTGAATCTGAAAGCCAGCCTATTACAATTAATATGCTGCCGGTAAACGATCCCCCCACATTTGAAAAGGGTGAGGATCATACTGTGTTAGAGGATGCCGGCAAACAGATCGTTTCTAACTGGGCAAAAAATATCAGTGCAGGTGCAGAGAATGAATCAGATCAAATCTTGTCATTTCACGTCACCCCGGATAATGCCGCATTGTTTGCAGAACAACCAAAGATTGATTCTGCTGGTACGCTCACTTATGTTCCCAATAATGATGTTTCCGGTGAGACACTGGTTTCTGTGTTTTTGCAGGATGATGCTGGAGTAATTAATGGCGGCAACAATACCAGCGCAACGATTCAGTATACAATCCGCATCGAATCTGTAAATGATGCGCCATCATTTACAGTGGGACAAAAACAATCTGTGGAAGAAGATTCTGATCGTATTGATATCCCGAATTGGATCACTGTAATGAATCCAGGCCCAACAGATGAATCCAGTCAAGCGCTGATATTTCATGTATCCACTGATAATGAAAACTTGTTTCAACAAATCCCTGCTGTTTCCCCATCAGGAACATTGAGTTTTAAGCCGACGCCAGATCAATTTGGTGAGGCTGTTGTATCAATCAGCTTACAGGATGATGGCGGTACCTTGAATGGCGGTATTGATACCAGTATCACGCAAACATTTATAATTGAAATAACCCCTGTAAACGATCCGCCTGTGGTCACATCCGCATCATCGTTTGAAATAATGGAAGATACGATGCTCACTGAAACCCTGACAGCTTTTGATCAGGATCAAGACGAAATCACTTTTCTAGTCAAAAGCCAGCCGGAAAAAGGGACATTGGAACTGACCGCATCAGGTGAATTTACTTATACACCTTTTAAAGATCAAACAGGACAGGATATTTTTATTGTAGCGGCAAAAGATCCATACATTGAATCTGAAAGCCAGCCTATTACAATTAATATGCTGCCGGTAAACGATCCCCCCACATTTGAAAAGGGTGAGGATCATACTGTGTTAGAGGATGCCGGCAAACAGATCGTTTCTAACTGGGCAAAAAATATCAGTGCAGGTGCAGAGAATGAATCAGATCAAATCTTGTCATTTCACGTCACCCCGGATAATGCCGCATTGTTTGCAGAACAACCAAAGATTGATTCTGCTGGTACGCTCACTTATGTTCCCAATAATGATGTTTCCGGTGAGACACTGGTTTCTGTGTTTTTGCAGGATGATGCTGGAGTAATTAATGGCGGCAACAATACCAGCGCAACGATTCAGTATACAATCCGCATCGAATCTGTAAATGATGCGCCATCATTTACAGTGGGACAAAAACAATCTGTGGAAGAAGATTCTGATCGTATTGATATCCCGAATTGGATCACTGTAATGAATCCAGGCCCAACAGATGAATCCAGTCAAGCGCTGATATTTCATGTATCCACTGATAATGAAAACTTGTTTCAACAAATCCCTGCTGTTTCCCCATCAGGAACATTGAGTTTTAAGCCGACGCCAGATCAATTTGGTGAGGCTGTTGTATCAATCAGCTTACAGGATGATGGCGGTACCTTGAATGGCGGTATTGATACCAGTATCACGCAAACATTTATAATTGAAATAACCCCTGTAAACGATCCGCCTGTTGCTAATGCCGGTACATCCTATGAAGTCAAAGAACGTCATGAGTTGGAACTGAATGGTCTGGAATCAAGTGATATTGACAGCTATTCATTGACTTATCTGTGGACCATTCCCAATATCCCCGGATTTGAAATCAAAAATGAAACAAATGCCATTGCAACCATCACAGCCCCATATGTGGAAACATCCAGTGAATCATTTACAGTCACCCTGACAGTTACCGATGACGAGAATGCCAGCACAGTGGATACCGCACTGGTTCTGGTAAACAATATGACACAGCCGGAAGTCTCATTTTCTGCCGATCCTGTCACAGGCACAGCGCCGCTTTCTGTTCAATTTACAGATACATCAACCGGTATGCCGGAAAGCTGGGTATGGGATTTTGGTGACAATGCATCCAGTTTTGAACAACATCCGCTCCATGTTTACAAAAAATCGGGTGTGTATACCATTACATTAACTGTTATCGGCCCGGGTGGAACCAACCTTCGCTCACAAACAGAACTGATCCAGGTCAATGCCAGCACACAGCCCCTTGAAATTGATTTTTCTGTAAACCAGTCTGAAGGTTTCGTACCTTTTGATGTTCAATTTATACCAGATATCACCGGTGAAGTGACGCAATGGCAATGGGATTTTGGTGATGGCAGTGTCAGCAATGATTTCAATGCAGCCCATACATATGCAGAAATTGGCGCTTATACAGTCACATTGCATGCACAGAGTCAGGATGAAACCCAGACAAAAACTTATGAAAATTTAATTCTGGTGAAAGGCCTTGTTCTGAAAGGAACTGTATCAAATTCTTATAGTAAATCATTAGCAAATTATCGGGTTGAAGCATATCTCATTGATACTTATGCAGGAAGCGCCCAAACTGATGCAGCGGGACAATACACAATTACCGGCTTGCTGCCGTCAAAACAATATGTTGTGGGCGTCTGGCCGCCTGAAAATGATACCCAATATATCTTTCAATATTATAATAAGGTTGAGAGTCTGTTTGATGCCAGCTATATTGAAATTAAATATAATGATGAAAATGAAAATGAAACGATATTGGATTTTACAATGTCAGAAGCGCCCCAAAGATGGTTGACCGGTCAGGTAACCGATGGTGCCAATCCCATCCCATATACCCAGGTGGATATTTATTCGGATCGACTGGGACTTTCAACATATGCAACAACCGATGCCAATGGTGTTTATACAATAACTGGTCTGAAAGAATCATCAGATTATTGGGTTTCATTCTATTCTGATACCTTAGAGACAGAGTTCTTTTATTACAGTACTGAAATGAGTGTGAAAACAATGAGTCAGGCCAGACAGATTTCACCGACTAAAGAAGGGCTTAGAAATATTGATATCATTGTTAATGCGGTACAGGGCGGCAAAATTGAAGGTCAGGTGACTGATATTTCCGGTAATGCCATTTCAGGTATGCGTGTCAATGCCTGGGCGGACAGTCTTAATGCCGGCGGTAGTGCAATCACTGATGATGATGGTCACTATGTCATCACCGGTTTGACACCTTCTGATTCACCTGTTTATATCCTGAAAATTCAGCCCGATGGTTATATGTATCAGGTGTACAATAAAAATACAAAAACACCGGTTGCCACTGGAAGCACAGATATCAACTTTGAACTTCAAGATAAAGCCAGCCTCTCTGGAACAATCAAAAATACAGGCGGTCAAAATATTGCCAGTGCCCGTGTGCAGATCTATTCTCAGGAAATCCCATCAGGAAGCACGAAAGAGACATACAGTTCAGAAAATGGCACATACACATTTACTGATTTGCCAATCCGCAATGACTATATTTTGCAGGTAGACGCTGCCGGATATCCGGTTCATTATTTTGAAAATTCAACAGATCTGGATAATGCAACATTATTAAGCCTGGAAAGCAGCTCAAAAACCGGCGTTGACATTGATCTGGACAAGGGCATGGTCATTAAAGGTAAGGTACATGATCAAACCTTTGACGTGCCGGTTGCTTCGGGAACAAAGGTAACACTTCGTTCAGACAGTCTCGGACGGGTAAAAAACACACCAACAGATGATACCGGTTATTTTGAATTTACCGGATTGGATGCTGCGGTTTCAGATTATATTCTTTCTGTGATTATTGATAACTATTTGCCGGCATATTACAGAGACAATCAAAATTCGTCTGATAAAGATGATACTGTTTACAACAATGCAGAAGCTTTAACTGTTCCGGCGGTTGCTGAAAATGAGGCCAAAGCATGTCATCTCATTTTGGTGCAGGGCATGATTTTGACCGGTTTTGTTTCCCACAATGGTGAACCTGTCAGCGGGGCAATCGTTGAAATTCAATCGGATAATGGCAATTGGAAAACCACTACTACAAATAATTCAAAAATCAATTATACAATAACCGGCATGATGCCAGATACCTATACAATTGAAATAACATCAAATGCTTATGAAAAGCTCAGTTCGCAAATTACGATTGAAGATATCATGTCTCAAGATTTTGAATTGCAAAACTTACCTGTACGAACCATTCAGGGAACAGTTTTCAATCTTGAACCGGACAAGCAAATTCAACTATTTTTGAAATCCCTCAGCAAGAATGTTCAGGAAACAATTACCCTTGTTGGTACAGGTCAGGCATATGCTTATTCCTTTAATGGTTTATTACCGGCATCTGATTATACACTGGAACTGAAATCTGAAGATTACAGCAATCAATATTATGATCATGTGTATCAATCTGATGATGCCACAAATATTGATGTCTTAAACGATGATATCACAGGGGTTGATTTTACAATTGCGGCAAATCTTTCTGAAATTACAGGTCGGATTGATTTCCCTGCAACCGCAACAACTGGTGATATTGTGCGTGTTGAAGTAAAATCCAACAGCACTGGCATTGAAGGATTTATTGAGATTACGTTTAAAGACAATCTGGAAGTGGATTATAAAATCAACGGATTGCTGCCATCAGATGATTATATCTTACAAGTGCGATCTGATGTCTATTTAAATCGATATTGGAATGGCGCAAATGATTTTGGTACAAAACATGTTGAAAACGCACTGCCTGTCAGCACACTGAGCGGCAGTGCCACGGCCAATTTGTCCCTGAATCCAGGCCTTCGCATTGAAGGTACAGTCAAAGATGCAAGTGGTGAATTATTAGAAGGCATCCAGATTGATGTCTGGTCTGACAAAGAAAAGGTTGCAGCGATCACGCATACGAGTTCTGATGGCACTTACAGTATCAGTGGTCTGGAAGAGGCAGATGACTATCAGATAAAAGCCACAACTTCAACCAATGCAAAATTCTATTATTACAATGAAACAGAATCTGTTCAGATCCCAGGTGATGCCGCATTGGTATCTACTAAGACAGGGGATCAGTTCAATATGAACATCATCATATCAATGGGGGAAACCATTGCTGGAAAAGTACGCGGTGTAAATGGCCAGGCCATATCCGGTATCTGGGTGAATGCCTGGTCAGAAACCATTGGCGTGGGAAATGGTGTGTTTTCTTCGGATGATGGTTCCTTTGAAATTCTTGGTATACCCAAAGCTCAGGATTATAAACTCTCTGCAAAGCCTGAATGGAATCAGCCTTATTGGTCTGTTGAGCAAAACAATATTGTCGCACCTTCAAGCGCAGTAGATCTGGTCTTGCCTGATAAAACCGGTTTTACAGTCACCGGTTCGATTAAAGATGAATCCGGTGCGCCTGTCAAGGATGCAACAGTCGAAATTCAATCTGCCAGCAAGTCGGATCAATTTGGATGGAATAAAACTGATGTCAATGGCCAATACACCATTGATCTGCTTCCAGAAGGTTCAGATTATGCCTTAAAGGTCAAACCGCCTCAAAATAGTAATCTGGCTTATTCTGAACAAACCATTTCGATTTCAGCCAATCTGGAAAAGAATGTGATACTTGAAGCAGGTTATGTATTTTCCGGCACAATTGTTGCCAAAGACACCCAGACGAACCTGGCTGATGCTGAAATCACTGTCTGGTCGGACACAACACACTTTATTGGAGAAGCCACCACCAATATCAATGGTGAATTTTCTATTGGCAATGTGCCCAATCAATCGGATTATGTTGTTTCTGTGAAAGCAGACGACTATCTGGAATTGAAAAGCGAAAACCAGTCCCCAAAAACAGGGCTTATTTACACTGTTGAAAAAAGCGGCCTGATTCAAGGAACTGTTCGATCCTTACTGACTGGTGAAGTGATTCCTGAAGCATCCATTGAAATATATTCCCAGGCCAATCAGGGACTTGATGTATACAATGGTGTGGCATCAACAAATCAGGATGGCCGCTATGCTGTTGGTGGATTAAAACCTGTTGATGAACAAGGCAACAGTATCACTGATTTTGTGGTGACAGTTTATGCAACCGGATTTCCGCCTGTTGCCAAAACAGGAAAGCAATTGGGAGACACTGTATCCTTTGATTTAACCAAAGGCCCGGAAAATACAATTACTGGAAATATACGAGATGCCGGCAACCGGGCTGTTGCAATCGACGTTTTTGAAGTAATCCACCCTGCACCAACACGTGAAGACAAATTTATTAAAACTGTGATGGTCAATGATGATTCATCTTTTCTCATCGATGGGCTTCGTGCTGATGGTCAATTTGTATTCAAATTTGTCACTGATGATAATCACGAACAATGGGCAGGTTCGAATGACACAGGGGTTGATTCACAAGACGAAGCAAAATTATATCAAACACAGACTGAAATCAATTTCCAATTCACGAATCTAAGAAAACGAAGTAAATTTATCAGCAATCAAGGGCCAGGACCGGTTCAAGGTTTGAAATCATTGTCTCACAGCTATAAGCTTATGAATGTCAGAATAAGAACAGCAGTAAAATCCACCGGGCCGGATAAGCCATCAAATGATGCCAATGTGACTGTTGCCTGGGACCCCCCTGCTGAAGGAACCTCAAATCTAGCCGGGTACTATCACTTTTTTGATAAAAATGCGGATAAATCAATCAATAAATTTACCATTGACACTACCCCCCCCATCAGAACACGAAAAATTACCAGCCGGGACCTGGCAGGTGATGATGTCAATTACTATTTTCATGTGGCATCTGTGGATAAAGAAGGTCGCGTGGGAGATACAACATCAATTGCATTTAGAATTGATACCACGCCACCCACCAATGTCAATGTGACAGCCCCCAAATTGACAAATCGCCAGAATATAGATCTTAAACTGGGGGCAACCGGCGCCAGTGAAATGTATATCAGTAATCTTAGTTATGCTGAAGGGGGGCAATGGGAAAGTCGATCAGTAGACAGGGTATGGCGTATCACTGATGGTGATGGCAGCAAGAATATTTATACCCGATTTAGAGATAAAGCCGGTAATGTGGCAAAAGCAGCTGCAATTACAGTATACCAGCCTCCCCTCCCAGTGTATAAAATTCAGGCGGAAGCCTATATTAATGGTAATATCTCGCCTGAAGGCAATGTCTTTGTAACAAAGGGTGAGAATATTACTTTTACACTGACCCCTAACACAGATTACTTGATTGATCAACTATTATTGGATGACACGCCGCAAACAATGGCAGATAATACATTTACCCTTTCAAATGTGCAAAAACCGCATCATGTTGTTGCAACATTTAAGCAGGCTAATGAAGCCCCCATTGCTTATGATAAAACAATAGACATTATCGAAGATACACCAACAGAGTTTACATTATCGGCATATGATCCTGATGGTGACATACTTGAATATATGGCAGATAATCCGGAAAAAGGAAACTTACAATTATTGGAAGGGAATCGCTATTCCTATGCACCCGACAAGAATGACTTTGGCAAATATACCTTTCAATTTACAGTATCAGATGGCGATTTAACATCAAATACCGGAACAGTCACCTTAAACATCATAGCAAAAAATGATCCGCCAGAGATTGTTCCAATCAATGTTTATCCGGATCTCAACTCAGCCATTGCGATTACGCTGACAGCCAGTGATGTTGATAGTAACAGCTTTTCATATACAATCAGTGCGCCTCCCATCAATGGAGAGGTAACCATTCAGGAAAATATCGTAACCTATACACCCAACTCGGGATATCAGGGGAAGGATTCATTTACCTATCAGGCAAATGATGGTGTTGACGACAGCGAAATGGCTGAAGTGACAATATGGATTGGTGTTTCAGAAGCCGATTTAATATTGGATGAAGATGTTGCCACGCTGATTTCTTCCCTCCCTTATACGGCGCAAATAGTTACGGATCCTGACAAGGGATCAGTGCATTTTATCAATAATAATCGTATTGTCTATGTGCCGAAAAAAAATGCCTTTGGAGAGGATTCTTTTACCTACAGCTTCGAATCTGATCCAAAAACCTATACGTTTACCATTTTTATTAAAGAAATTAATGATGCGCCCTGGTTTACATCAACAAATACATACACAGGAAAAGAAGATCACGTTATACCAATCAGTCTGTCGGCATCAGACATAGAAAAAAATACCCTTACCTTTGGAATTGATCAAAGACCTGAAAAAGGCCAGTTGACAGCAAATGGCGCCTTATTGACATATACACCTGCGGAAAATTTCAATGGCACAGTAACAATGATTGCGTGGGTTAAAGATCCTTATACAACAGTTCGTCAAGAATTTTTAATTGAAGTTGAACCTGTCAATGATGCACCGGTTGCGCACAATTATTTTGATCATGGTGGCTTAAGCAATTCCATATCGTTTACATTGACAGCCAATGATATTGATGGCGATCCCTTAACTTATCACATTGACTCAAAGCCGGCATCAGGATCATTAACAGGAAGCGGCCAGCATTGGACATACACACCATATCTGAAAAAACCCAAGCATGAAGAGATCAGTTTTTTTGCAAACGATGGGGAAATTGATTCTAATGTGGGTTACATTTACCTATATTTTGGCATGGATGTGGTTCATGCCTATGGTGATGAAGATAAGTCCATTAATATTCGTGAAGGATTAGAAAAATTTCATGGCATTTCAAATGATGAATCGATTGAAATTACTGTTGCACCTGAGTCAGGACAGATTCAGGCAGATCAATACATACCAGATAAAGATTTCTTTGGTGCAGACCAGTTTGAATTTAAAACACAGGGAAAAACAGACATTTTCAAAATCTATGTGATTGCTGTGGATGATCCGCCTGTCATCACAGGGCCTGGCACAATTGGAACACCTGAAGATATCTCAATGGATATCGTTTTTACAGTTGAAGATGTTGATTCGCAATCACTGGGATACACATTGATATCAAACGTTTCGCATGGAGAATTATCAGGCACAACAACACGATATACCTATACACCGGATCTGAATTATTATGGTGATGATGAGATGACGCTGCAAGTATCCGATGGAAACAGCATTGCCACAGCAACAGTTTCTATCACCATTCACCCGATCAATGATGCACCTGTTGGCAAGAATCAGAGTCTGAGTATGTATGAAGATCAACAGTTAAGTATTCAATTAAGTGGTTATGATCCAGAAAATTTGCCTTTAACTAATTTTGAAATTGCGATGACACCTGTGCATGGTACATTGTCCAACAGCACCAGCATGACCGATTGGGTTTACAGGCCTGCCCCCAATTACAATGGATCAGATTCTTTTACCTTTACCTTATCTGATGGTCAACTCACTTCAGAAACAGCCACTGTCAGCATAAAAATAAGAAACGTCAATGATTTACCATATGCCGATGGCCGATCAATTACCATGACTGATAGTGACAGTATCAGCGGTTATCTGTATGCGTATGACCATCCACTGGATCATGACACATTGATCTATTCTCTTCAGAGTAATGCCAAAAAAGGCATGGTGGTGATCAATAATCCAGTAACCGGCGCGTTTACTTACTATCCCAATAATTATGCAACAGGTGTGGATTACTTTACATTTAAAGTCAATGATGGCTTTGCAGATTCAAACACAGCGACAATGATGGTATATATCTCCTCGCCAGTTTCAGACCTGCTCCGATTGACAATTAATTTACAGCCGCCTTATGATGGTCGGAATTATCATTATCTTATTCGTGATGTCATACACGGGCTTGTGGTGCGAGAGGATGATGCCAATACTCGGCAAATGGAGCATCAGCTTGCAAAAGGCCAATATCAGGTTATTATTCGAAGTGAAGGCTTTGCATTGTATGCCTCACCGGAACCAATTGTTTTGACAACCAATAAAGCAATTGGGATCGCCCTTACGCAAGGCAATTCACCTCCGGATATCACAATGCCCGATATCTCCCACAAAATGATTTCAGGCGGATTTCTGTTGAAAATGATTCCCAACCAGGACAATGATAATACCTTTGAATTATTTATTCTAGACAATACGAAAGCTGCAGTGGAATTTAAATCATTGACCACAGAATACAATCTGACCTATAAATGGCTTGAAGACCCTGATGCTGTTAATGGATTATATACTGATACTCTGCCAGATTATCCATCATCTGGTGATACCATGTATACCATACATGTTCAGGTAAAATATGATGGATTAACGATTGTAGATTATCCAATCACCTACATTTCATATGCATCATCAGAAAATGCGGATCAAAACAAACCCGAAGATCAAAAAGTTTTTGAATCCACATATGGACCATCTGAATCTGTTGAATTCAGCAATAAATTATTTTACCCACTCCTTGGTGAAAATTTGAGAATAGTGGTGAGCGATCCTCAGGGACAGGATATTGAAATTCCCATTCGTATTCCCTCACTGCCATTAAGCTGTTTGTATATTGATAATACCCTGATTTATGATGAATCAAGCGATTATTATGATATCGCTGCATCATCAAGCCAAACCCTGACACCGCAAACCCAATTGCTTGCAAAAATCAAGCATTATACCTTTGGAAAAGACAGTCTTGGCTCAGGTGTAGATATTTCATTTGTTGTAGCAGAAACAGGCGAACCTGTCCGATACAATCCTGTTTACAATCGAAATGGACAACGTGCAGATCAAATGAACAATGAAACCGCACCAGACATTGAAGTACCATTATTACTGAATCCTGAATCAGATAGTTATACCTCTTTTAGAGAGGACTTACTTGCATCTGATACTGTGGATTTATTCTACAATGAAAAAGGAGATGGTACGAGTGGGTTTAAATTAAGTGCATCCGCATATACAATTGATCAAAAAAATAAAGATCTGGTAAAATTATCAACCAACCACTTAACAGGAATTGGCTTTGCCATTCAGCAGGCGGAAGAAAATGCGCCTGAAGAATGTGAGGATTGTGATAGCAGTTGTTTTGTTGGTTTACTGACAGGGCATGATTATTTTGGATTATTATGGTTGGGATTGTTTATTGGATATATTGTCATGGGAGTGAAATATGGCCTTTTTACTATACGTCATCGGTGTAATCTTAATTATTGAAGGTGTACCCTGGTTTTTATCTCCAGAAAAACTAAAATCCTGGTTTTCACAATTGATTGAAGCCCCCGAAGAAACCCTTCGGGGGATAGGGTTTGGTATGATGATTTTTGGTCTTTTACTGGTATACATGAGTAAGCAAATGGGCCTGTCATGATAAATAGAAAAAAACCGGAATGGGCACAAGACAACTGCAAAGCATATTCATCAAGTATTATTCCTGGAGTCTCTGATGGTCATGATGGAAATCTGACATACAAATCCAGACATCAAACTTCCTCAAAAATTATTCCCCGAAAAAAATTAACGACAGATGATTACATTCAAGGCATACTGAACCAGGAACGTGCGATACTTGGGCGCGCAATCACACTTGTTGAAAGTAATTCAAACAATCACAGAGAGATGGCACAAACAATATTGAATCAATTGACACCCCATACAGGCAAATCAATTCGTGTGGGGATAACAGGCGTGCCTGGTGTTGGAAAAAGCACATTTATTGAAGCCTTGGGGTGTTTATTACTGGAAAAGGGGCATCGGATTGCTGTTCTGGCTGTTGATCCGAGCAGCAGCCTGACCGGCGGAAGCATTTTGGGCGACAAGACACGAATGGAAAAATTATCACGAAATCGCCGGTGTTTCATTCGTCCATCTCCTTCCAGTGGAACATTGGGGGGGGTCGCCCAAAAAACCCGCGAAACAATGATGATTTGCGAAGCTGCCGGTTTTGATGTGATCTTAATTGAAACTGTCGGAGTGGGACAGAGTGAAATTTCTGTTCGTTCAATGGTTGATTTTTTCTTGTTGCTGATGCTTGCAAATGCTGGCGATGAGCTTCAAGGAATAAAAAAAGGCATCATGGAGATGGCAGATGCCATATTGATAAACAAAGCAGATGGAGATAATAAAATTCGTTCAGAATCTGCTAAAAACGAATTTGAAAGAGCACTTCATTATCTTCAACCATCAATACCAGGATGGCATGCCCATGCATATACCTGTTCATCAATTACAGGTGAGGGAATTGATGAAATATGGAATGTTGTCATGTCATTTTGTCATACAACAAAAGCCTCTGGCGTATTTTTCGAACAAAGAAAAAAACAGGCATTACAATGGTTTTATTCTTTGATTGAAGCGCAATTAAAAAATATGTTTTTTCAGCACCCGGAGGTCAGGTCAATATTACCTCAAATGGAAAATGATATCAGCGAATGCCGATGTACCCCTTATCGTGCTGTTGCACATGTCATGGAAAAATATCAAACCAAACTTTTTCATTCTTCATCAACATAACCTATCTTTTGATTATAACAAAATTCCTTGACATTCTGATTGAAAAATGTCAAATTTATAGTTTACCTAAATTGAATCGCTTGATGTTATTGTGATATCAAGCAATAAGAATAACATTACAAAAACTTGGCTCATGTAAGTTGTTGGATCAACGCCACACTCTAGACTTATGTGAATCGAGTAGAAAGGTTAGAGAAGAAAGAATGGACAATCGGATTCACAATTTCAATCCAGGCCCTGCTACATTGCCATTGCCGGTTTTGAAAAAAATTCAAAGTACATTTCTGAATTATCAGAAAACCGGCATGTCAATTACAGAAATCAGCCATCGCTCGAAAGCATTCGATGATGTTATCAATGATGCGAAAGCACGGACCCGGCGTTTGTTAAAAATTGATGATACGTATGAGATTCTATTTATTCAAGGCGGTGCCAGCCTTCAATTTTCCATGATTCCCATGAATCTATTGCCTGACAGCAAACAGGCGGATTATATCAACACAGGAACCTGGTCTACAAAAGCAATTAAAGAGGCTAATATATTAAACAAACAGGTTTCTGTTGCAGGGTCATCAGAGGATAGAAATTTTTCATATATTCCCAAAGATCTAAATCTTTCCCCAGATGCTGCTTACGTCCATATTACCTCCAATAACACTATTAAAGGAACACAGTGGCATGAATTTCCAGATACAAATGGCATCCCAATAATATCTGATATGTCGTCTGATATACTCAGCCGGCCCCTAGATATGAAACCTTTTGGTTTAATTTATGCAGGGGCACAAAAGAACTTAGGCCCTGCAGGGGTTTGTATGGTTATTATCAGAAAAGACCTGTTGGAAAAAGTGCCTGACAATTTGCCATCAATGCTAAAATATACAACCTATTCTCAAAAGAATTCTTTGTATAATACCCCCCCATGCTTTGCGATTTATACCGTTCAACTGGTTTTGGAATGGTTGGAGGATACTATCGGGGGGTTGGAAAACATTCATGACATTAATGTCAAAAAAGCCAACTTACTTTACGATCTGATGTCTGATGAGGGGTTTTATAGGGGCACTGCAGACCCAAAAGGTCGTTCCCTGATGAATGTTACTTTTAGATTGCCATCTGAAGATTTAGAAAAACAATTTGTCGCTGAGGCGCTTGAAAATGGACTGGGTGGACTTAAAGGCCATCGGTCTGTAGGCGGATGTCGCGCTTCTATATATAATGCCTGTGAAATGAAATCCATTGAAACATTGGTTGATTTTATGAAAAGCTTTGAACAAAAAAATGGATAAAACATACCTCCAATTATCTGACAGGTTCAGAACACTTCTGTCCTGTCAGATATCTGATTTAAATTCATTACATACATATTTTTACTGGAAACGTTCGGAAAATTAATTCCCAAATCGGATAAGGAATTCTCTGAAAATGACTTCTCCATTATTGATATTGTTCGTTTTGAGGTAAATGTACTGTAAAAACGTATCATGCTACGACTCTACACGATCTTATTTTGTTGGACGATCAAGAAAAATGAGCATGTTGTTTTCCAAGCATTCCTAACGAATTGTTATGAAAGTTTATTTTTTATTTTGTATTGCAAAAAATGCCAAATCAGTGTATCAAAACTTAGAAAATAAATATTTTGGAGTGAACTCATGAATACAAATGAACATTGGTACACCATCTGGCTGAGCTTATTTGTCAGCTGCATAACGATATCATCGATACTGGCAAACAAAATTATTTCAGTAATGGGTATATATGTACCTGCGGGCGTTATTGCATATTCGATTACGTTTATTGCAACTGATGTTATCAGCGAAGTATGGGGCAAAGAACGTGCAAGGGATGCAGTTTTTGGTGGCTTTATTGCTTTGTTTGTTGTGTTTGTTTTGATCCAGATCAGCCTGATTTGGCCAAACGCACCCTTTTGGACGAATAATGATGCTTTTGCATCCATTTTAGGAAGCACATCCCGAATCATTATTGCATCATTGACAGCATATCTGATCAGTCAAATGCATGATGTCTGGGCTTTTCATTTTTGGAAGCGCATGACCAACAACAGGCATTTATGGTTAAGAAATAATCTGTCCACGGCTGTGTCACAGTTTTTAGATTCGTTTATTTTTGTTACCATTGCATTTTATGGTGTGATGCCTATATGGCCATTGATTTATGGACAATGGTTGATCAAATTTTTGATTGCTGTCTTAGATACACCAATTGTATATGGCGTTGTAATAATGATTCAAAAGAAACCTGTGCATGCATTTCAGAGATGACATTATCCAAAGGCAATATCTATGAAAACACAAAAAATTCTGATCATAGAAGACAACAAATTAAATTTAAAATTGATTCGCACCATTTTGTTGATCAGCAATTTTAAGGTTTTTGAAGCTGAAAACGCTGAAGTAGGGTTTCAAATTATTGAAGAACATCATCCGGACATCATATTAATGGATATTCAGTTGCCTGGAATGGATGGTCTCACTGCTACCCGAAGAATAAAAGCATCTGAAGCCTACAAGCATATTCCTGTTATTGCGCTCACTGCAAAAGCAATGGATGGTGATGAACAAAAAGCCCTGGCTGCGGGATGTGATGGCTACATTGTTAAACCTATTAATACGCAAGGTTTTATCTCAACACTCAATAATTGCATTCACACTTCCAACAAAAAGAGGCCGTCACAACCTGAAAAGACACTGCCTATTGAATCTGAAAATGTGAACACATTGGATCATCGCATTAAAAATATTGAAGATGCATTTTCTCATCGCCGAAAAATTCTTATAGTGGATGATGAGCCTTTGATTGTTGAGTTAATGGAAAAACAGTTAGCGGAATATTCTTATGACACGATTGTCGCTTTTTGCGGAGAGGATGCTCTTGAAATTGTGGAAAAAGAATTACCGGATTTGATTATTCTGGATATTGTGATGCCTGGTATTGATGGTTTTGAGGTTATTCGTGCAATAAGAGCAAACAAGCGAACTGTTGATATCCCAATTATTCTTTGTACTGTGCTTAACAGTAAGGAACAGCGCATTCGTGGTCTGAATCTTGGCGCAGATGAATTCTTAAACAAACCCATTATGTTTGAAGAATTAGTCGCGCGTGTCAGATCATTGATTCGGATTAAGGCATATCAGGAACAAATCAAGGGATACAAAACAATAAGAGAATCCTTTGTTTCATTACAACATGAAAATACAGAAACAGATACAACTGAAAACGAACAAACACATTCTATAGACAAATTGAAAAATCGCTTTGAAAATGCCCTTCATACGGCCCTGATAGATCCGCTAACAAAACTTTACAACCAAAATTATTTTTTACATTTCCTGGAAAAAGAATTGCAACGTGTCAAACGAAATAAAATCCCTTTAACCCTTATGATGATCAATATTAATGATTTCAAAGTAATTAACGATCAATATGGTCAATCTGTTGGTGATCTCATTTTGAAGGATATAGGGTGCTTGCTTACAAACAGTATACGTGAGGTTGATATCGCTGCACGATATGACGGGGAAGTGTTTGCGGTAATTTTACCTTATACAGATGAGACAGGCGCATCCATTGTGAGTGAAAGACTTCGCAATACTATGGCCTCATATACGTGTACCTATCCGGGAAGTGAAAAAGAATTAAAAATATCTGTATGTATCGGGGTTGTTAGCTGTCAGAGCAATCCTATCGATAAAACAGTAATGGTTCAAACTGCAGAAGAACTTATTCAAGCATCTCAAAATGAAGGAAAAAATATTGTTTCACTCAAAAATGTAGATTGGGAGCCTTTTCTTGATGAATGTTATGACAAATGTGGAAAGCAATGTGAATAAGATTATAGCATGCCAGAATTACCATACAAAATCGACAACCATGACAACACACACATTCATTATTATAGCGCAGTTTCATCCACAATGGATATTGCACGCAATATGGCCCAATCCAATTGTCCGGATAATACAGTTATCATTGCGAAATATCAACATTCCGGACGTGGACGAATGCAACGTCAATGGAATTCCGATGATGGGGGGCTGTATATGACCTGGGTAATTCGGCCCCGATTGAATCCAATGTATTGTTTTGCATACACTTTTTCAGCCGCTCTGGCAATTATTCATAGCCTTGATCAGTTGTTCAATATTACTGCACAGGTCAAATGGCCCAATGATATTCTGATCCATACACAAAAAATTGCTGGCATATTGACTGAAACACAATTTGAAAACAACCAGTTCACTTATTTAAATATTGGCATTGGAATAAATGTGAATAATCAATTAAAAACAAATGCCTTTAATGCGATCAGCGTTCAAGATCTTGTTCAAACACATGTTGATATGGATAATATTATTCCACCACTTTGCCAAAACCTGACAAACCAATTTGCAAACATTTGTGTCGAGCATGTGCTTGAATCCTGGAAAGCACATAATTGCACATTAGGAAAGAAGGTACGTATCCTAATGATGGATCGTATTGTTGATGGGCGTGCGGTGGATATCAGTCAAGATGGTGCGCTGATCATAGCGCAAAGTAATGGCCAACTGGAGACAGTGACTTATGGTGATTGTATTGTGCCAGGTTTTCAAATTAGCAGTCATGAACAATAGATATTTTTTTATGCGCAAATAGGATGAAAAAATGCAAATATTCATATCATCATTTTGGATTGCGATATGGTTTATATTCCTGACCTTTCCCATTATGGTTATTAAAGTGAATACGATAGATCAAGTCATTGAATGGCGTTTTAAAAACATGATGTGGATTGGTGTAATCAGTTTTGTTTTGGCAATTATTTGGCAAAAATATATGGATCGGCCATCAATTGAAAAGAAGTCTAATATACTGCCAGCCAACGTTTTCAAACAACAAAACTGGATGGTTATTATTATCGTATTTTTTATATTTTCGCTAATGTTTCCCAATTTTGTTTCTGCCTACCAGATCAACATTGTTACCACTGCATTGATTTATGTGGTATTGGGATTGGGTTTAAATATTGTTGTTGGTTTGGCTGGCCTGCTGGATTTGGGCTATGTTGCATTTTATGCTGTGGGTGCCTATAGCTATGCCTTGATCAATTATCACTTTCAAATCAGTTTCTGGATATTATTACCCTTTTGTGCGTTACTCAGCGCAGCCTTTGGGGTTGTGTTGGGTTTTCCGGTTCTCAGATTACGTGGCGACTATTTGGCCATTGTCACCCTGGGTTTTGGAGAAATCATCCGCCTGGTGATGGAAAATTGGAATGAATTTTCTTTTGGTCCGAGTGGGATTGCAAATATTCCAAGACCCCCATTTTTTGGTATGGAATCCAATATTCAAACAGCTTCAATAATTATGTACTATCTTATGATTTTAATGGTCATATTTACAATTTTTATGGTTAATCGACTTCAGCATTCCCGTATCGGTCGTGCATGGTTGGCCCTTCGTGAGGATGAAATTGCCTGTCAGGCCATGGGAATTGATCGAACAAAAACGAAACTATTGGCATTTGCATTGGGTGCCACATGGGCCGGTTTGATGGGCGCAATTTTTGCGGCAAAAACAACATTTATTAATCCTGCATGTTTTACATTTTTGGAATCTGCTATTATTTTGTCCATTGTTGTCCTGGGAGGAATGGGTTCAATTTTGGGGGTTATCCTGGCTGCGTTTATTCTGATTCTATTGCCTGAATATCTTCGCGCCTTTTCTGATTATCGAATGCTCATTTTTGGGGCGTCTATGGTATTGATGATGGTTTTTCGACCGCAAGGGTTAATTTCACATGTTAATCGGCGGTATAATCCCAATTGAGTGTCATCCTGTACTACACCTTTTTTATACGCGATGTTCAAGTTTTTTCCATCACGATAGCGACCGCTTCTCGTTCCCACGCTCTGCTGGGAATGCAGTTACCTAAAAACAAACAATGTTCAATAATGGGGAAGATATTTTCAGAGAATCCCTTGATTATGGAAAATACGCAATAACAAAATCTAAATACGCTGTTTTTGATTTGCTTTTTTGGGAAAAATTCTTTACAGAGCCTAATATTTTTTTTAACGCATTTACTCGAATTCTCTTAGACAATTTTAAGACTCTAAGATACAAATTAATTTGATCAAATATTTCTGTATGGAGTTCTTTATCCTGAGGATTTGTATAATTCACTGAAAATGGTTTATCTTCATTGATCAATGCCTTCAATACATTAGCAACAACCCTATCAGTTAACATTTTGTTCGTTTTGTAAGTTTGAACGATAATATTCTCTATGCTAAATAGTACGGGCATATTTTCTTCTTCAAGCTCACTTGAAACCAATCGTTGATGTTGATCCAGATCAGATTTTTTGACCTGGGTTACTTTTTTTCGTAAAGCGCCTAATATAGAAAACACATTGTTATATTGATTTAATGCATGGAACTGTTCAGAATTAAAGTGTATCAATGTTTTTTGAGAAAAATCCTGACCTTCTTTATGTTCATAATACTGAATTTTAACCTTATGTTTTTGAACCTGAATTTTAGCCAGTATGAGGGCTTTATTCTCATAAATAAATAATGGTACCAGTGAATTTGACGAAGCGCTGAAACATGTCATTTTTCCCTCACCGACTTCAAGTTTTTCTCTAATTGAAGATCCAATTGCAGCTGGAATAATATATTTATGATCTGTTCGTGTGGTAAATATTTCATCAGAAAAAGTCAATCGTTTAGATGAATTTTTTTCTTTATAACATCTGGCTAAAACTTTGAAACAGGGGTCCAGTACCCAGCATTTATCTTTGCTTCCTTTCTTGAATAACATCAAGCAGACATGAAAACTTGTTGGCCAAGTGAAAAATCTAGACTCAAATACATTGGTGGCAAAATAGATATCAAAGTAATCTATGAATCGCCTTGATCCGATAGTCAGTTGAGAGAGATACTGTTTTGTGATGATACTTAAATGTTGACAAAGTCCCTTTGCATTGTTCAAATCTTGCTTTTCCCAGTCAGGATAGTAGAAATTGTCTAACTCAAAAAATTGATCAAAAACATTTATTTGCGTTGTTTTTTCCAAAAAAGGCGCAATAGAATATTGAAATCTGGACATTTGATCTGAAATCATATTAAAAAAATCGTTTGCCATTGCGCCTTTTTGATACTGAAATTGTTTTTTCTTTAAACTGGATAATCTTTTGATAAATCGATCATATAAAGCAAAATCACCTTTCGCAGCATCAATAAGAACTTTCATTAAATGTCTACATTTTGGGCGTTTTTCAGGACTTTGTCCATGCTTAGACAATAGGCGATCAATATTATAAAATTCGAGAAGAATTGAATTAAACCGATTTTTGTCTTCATCTGTTTTCCGCCATGCATGGTGTGTTATCAGCACTTTATGAAACAGCGATCTGTTAGATTCTTCAGAAGAAAGATTGATATCACGAATATAGTTTGAGAGTCGTATCTCTTTATGCGTATTGCATCCCGGGCAGTTTTGTTTTGGTTGAACATAACGATAAGATACATTACCTGTTTCCATACCCCGAAATTGGCCGACAGGGGAAAGTCTACAAATTAAAGGTTTATTTTCCATCAATATGCAACCCATCGCATTTTTTGAAGCCGTTTGTGGAATATTCAAACCATAAAATGAGTATATTTCATCAACAGGATATAGAAATGGACAAATGTTGTTTTCTGCCTCTTCTGGTGGAATATCAAGATCCTTGCCAATTGGGAGATAGCGCAAATAAGGCAAATACACATCATATTCTTCATTAAAAAACAACTCAATATATGGGGGATGATGGTCATATAAATCACTGGTTGAATAAATATTCAGGTAACTCGCGACAGGAGAATCCACAATTTTTAGAATATCCGGATAAACAATCATCAAATAATTTCTTCCTTTACAACATGCGCCATCGCATCGTGACAGACATGCGTGTGGATCGAATTTAAAAGAATCTGATGCAGTAAGTATTTGTGCCGGCACATCTTCCTGAACAGGCATAACACCTGAACCGGTGTATTTATTTATACTTTGATCAATTTCTTCCCTATGTTCTTCAACAAAGGAATCAAACAATTCACTGTTTTGTTCCAACTGATTGATCAGATTACCAAGACCATCTTTCGTGAGCGCAGCTTTCAGTTGGTCAATATCTTTGATATGGCCATATCGATTCATTAAATCTCTAAATACCCAGTTATCAAATTGATTGATTTCATGATTATTAAGTTCTTTTTGTCTTCCTGAAGACAGATCAGGCTTTCCAATTATTTCTTTTAAGTAGGTCTGCATATTCTTCCTAAAATATACTGGGGTATGTACAAGTTGGGAGAAATTTTTATTTATGGTTACCTTATTTGGCCTTGATCATCGTTTCGGCCAAATGGGAACGTTGCGGTGAACCCAATGTAGGGGCGAACCTTGTGTTCGCCCTCGAACTAAAAACGTTTGCGAACAATTGTTCGAGGGCGAACA
>Ga0272440_1000370_pt1 | contig 38315 bp, 34 predicted proteins | sample SSMMMBAug17_FD_192440 | JGI IMG/M metagenome (GOLD analysis project Ga0272440, IMG submission 192440) | Marine sediment archaeal communities from Little Sippewissett salt marsh, Falmouth, MA, United States - SSM-MMB-Aug17 | ecosystem: Environmental > Aquatic > Marine > Wetlands > Sediment ...
TTCATATAATGTATTTTTAAATGAAAAATTTATGAAACCTGAAGAATTAGACTTTGTTAAATATGCAAAGTCTAAAGGTTATGAAGTTAAAGAGAATTGTTACAAAAATGGGTATGAAATTGTTGATATATTACTAAATTTGGATTAACTAAACAAAAGGTCTGATAGCAATATTTCAAATAAAATTGAAAAGTATGTAATAAAATTTTGTCAAAATTGTATAGAAAATTAAAGATTAGATGCTAATAATATATCAACCCAATAATGTAATATTGCAGTATGAGAGACTTCTGCATATCCATAAGTATCTGTTGGCACATAAAAATTTAGATTTCCCATTTTACGTAAAGGATTATCATATTTCATAGCAGATAATGTAACAATAAATGCCTTTTTTAATGCTGCTGTTTTTGAAGCTTCTAAAATATTTATAGAATTTCCTGAGCTGCTTATTGCAACTATCATATCGCCAATATTCATCTTCCATGAAAGAGGCTCTGAAAAAACATTGTTATAAGATATGTCATTTGCAATTGCTGTAATAAGTGAAAGATCTGTAAAGACTTCTGTTTTAATTCTTGCATTTTTACCAACATCTGCAGCTATATGACTTGCCATTGAAGCACTTGCTCCATTACCTATAAAATAGGCTGTACCATTTGTATTTTTAATGTGAATAGCGTAGTCTACCCATTTTTTTAACCCTAAATCAATATCAATTTCATGACCATTTTTGTCACGAACAGATAATAAATTTAATATATTTTCTATACTTGATATATTATTTTTCCAGTTCATTTATCGCACTCCATAATTGAGGGATAGTTTGATCATGTTTTCCCTTTACATAGTAACTTTGGCCGCCATCAGAAACTGTCCTGATAAGCATTGTTTTCCAGGGTCTAAAATAATAGAAAGGGTTATCTTTTGATGCTTCTTTATGATAATCTTTGGGAATGTCAATCAAATCACAGACTAGAGTTGAAAAATTACTGATTTTTCTTTGTTCTTGCCTTGCAATATTTCTAACCATAGATAAAGCTTTAAGATATACTTCAGGTCCCATAACAGCGCTACCAAAATTCATAACCACGCCATATTCAAGAGATTCCATAATTTTTGTAAATTTTAAAAAGTCAATATAACTGGCATTACCAAAGGCTGATGCATTGAAATTTGGAAACTGGTGATTAATATCACAACCAATACTAATATGAGCTGTAATTGGTATTTCTAATTTATATCCATTTGCAAGTAAGCTTATTTTTTTATATTTAAAATTATTAGATTCGATAAATTTTCCAACAGCCAATCCAATACCGTTTTCCGAATCTTTAAATATTATATCATTAATTTGGGCTGTTTCTTCCCAAAAACCAAATCTACCATTTTTTATATAGTCTGCGACTTTTTCTGTTGTTTTTCCTATTAAAGCAAATTCAAAATCATGAATAATCCCTGCCCCATTCATAGCAATGCAACTTATATAGCCTTTTTGCATTAAATCTATTAAATAACGCTGTAGTCCACTTCTTATAACATGAGCTCCGATTATTAAAATTATTGAAGCACCCTTTTTTTTAGCTTCAATAATTTTATTTGCAATAATGTTAAATTCTTTTTTTATTTTGATTGAATGTTGTATCGGTAATATATTAGAGAGACTTAATTGGCTTTCTCTATTTGCAATTGGAGATAAATTAAGTTTTTTTGTATTGAATAGTTTATATTGCATATTTATTTTCTTAAAAACTACATATGTCAAACAATATTTGTTATGTCAAACAATATTTATTATGATATTGTGCTCGTTGGAAATCTGAAAATTTATGATCAGCTTTAAAAGTTTTTATAAAATCATTTATTGTCTCTTTAACTGAGTAATCAGCTTTGAATCCTATATTTTGATGTATTTTATCAAAGTTGACTTTATAATTTCTTTCATCAACTTTATCTTTTAGTCTTTCAATATTTACATCTTTTATAAGTTCGTTTATAATTAAACCAATTTGATTCAGAGTATAGTTCTCTTCTGAATCTCCAAGATTATATATTTGATTTTTAACAATATTTATATCTGATTTTAATATTGCAATAATTCCTTTACAAACATCTTTAACTGAAATAAAAGGCCGCCATTGTTCTCCACCAAATATTTGAATCTTTTTTTCAACCAAAGCTTTAATTGTCAAATAATTTATGACTAAATCAAAGCGTTGTCTGAAAGACATACCATGTACAGTTGCAAGCCTCAATATTGTTGGAGAAAAAAAATTATTTTGATATCCTAAAATTGCATTTTCTGATTCTATTTTACAGCGAGCGTATAAAGAAATTGGATTTGTAGGAGAAGATTCATTTACTTCATAATCTGTTTGCCCATAAACACTACAGCTTGATGCAAAAATAAATTTGCTAATTCCAAATCTTACACACTGTTCTACAATCATTTGTGTTGCAGAATAATTAACATCAATTGTAAATGCTTCATTAATAGAACATGCAGGGTCTCCAACAATTTCACCAAGATGAATAACAATATTAATACCATTTAGAGATTTCTTAATTACTTCTTCATGTCTACAATCCCCTCTAATAAAATCTATATCTTTACCATGAGTAATATATTGTAAATTTTCTTTTCCATATAATAGTAAATCTAAAACTCTTACATTATAATTTAAGGAAATTAATTTTGAAACAAGAACAGAGCCTATATAGCCAGCACCTCCAATAACAAGAATATTTCGATTAATTTGTGAATTATAAGTTTTTGATTTTGTTTTATTTAATGTGTATAAATCATTGAGTAAATCATTTAAGTTGATATAATCAATAACTATACTATTGTCATTGATAACAGGCACTAATAATTTTCCTGAGCTAATTACCGAATTAAATCTTTCTATATTGTTTAATTTTTCATTAATAACAAATGGACTTGTTTTCATTATAGTTTTTACAGAAACATCTAAATCAATATTTTTCAATATTGCACGTCTTATATCTGAATCCATTACAATTCCTAATAATTCTCCTTCATCACAAACAAAGACACCTCTTAATCCATTTTTATCAATAGCTTTTATTGATTGTCTAATTGTTGAATCATGACTAATGATTAAATCAGATAAATTATTTTCCATTTTAATACCCTTTTATTTCATTTATTTGGTGTCAATAAATAAATTATTCTTGATTTTATTTTATAATATAGATCGACAAATTTTTTTAATGCGTAATAGAAAAAATTTTCTATTACTTAGATTTTTATTAAATTATAAAGTTTTATTAAAATTATCAAGTAAATTACCCTGCGTCAACTGAAAAAAATTCCTAATATCTTTTAATATAACTCGATAGGAGACAAGAATTTTATAGCTTGTTGGCATAGCGTGTCAACTTTTGTGCCAAAAAATTATAAAAAATTATGTCCAAAAAAATAATTTTGTTGAAATTATTGGATATTTTAACTAGTGTTTGAACGAAAAAGGAATTTTCGTCAAGAACAAGGAAGATAAAAAAAATAACCGGATGAATATATTAAATATTTTGAGGATTATTTTTTTGTCTGACGCAGTTATTGGCGAAAAAGGCCTTTTTCGTTCAGACACTAACTAATAAAATTTACGACTCTCGAGTAATATAAATAATAGAGCCAAAACGATTCCAAATATAAAAAGTTTAAGTTTTATACTTGTAAAACCGATAAATTTAGTTACTTTCAAAAGGTTATCTATTTTCAAAAATTGATTGAATATTTTAATTGATAAAAAAATGCATAAAATAAAAACAATAGAATCATTATCAGAAATAGTAAAAGCTAAAAAAGAAAAAGGTTTGAAAATTGTTCACTGCCATGGCGTTTTTGATCTTCTACATATTGGACATATTCGATATTTAGAACAGGCAAGTAGAATGGGAGATATCCTCGTTGTAACATTAACCCCAGATCACTTTGTTGATAAAGGACCTCATCGTCCAGCATTTAACAAAATTTTAAGAGCAGAAGCAATTGCATCATTATCATGTGTAGATTATGTATCTATTAATCCCTGGCCCACTGCTGAGGAAACTATCCGGTTATTAAAACCTGATTTCTATGTTAAAGGTTCAGAGTTTAAAAATTTAAGTTCTGATATGACTGGAAAAATAGCCAAAGAAGAAAAAGTTGCACAAGAAATTGGGACTAAAATGGCATTTATTGATGATATTGTTTTTAGTTCAACAAATCTCATTAATCGTTATTTTTCAAAATTTACAGAAGATGTCCAAAATTACCTGAATGTATTTCGTACTCGCTATACCATCAATGACCTGATTGAAATTATTGATAAGATGGCTGGATTGAAAGTTCTGATTGTAGGTGATACAATAATAGATGAATATATTTATTGCAATGCTATAGGTAAATCATCAAAAGATCCGACTTTAGCGGTTAAGTATCAATCTTCTGATAAATTTGCAGGAGGTGTTTTAGCTGTTGCAAACCATGTAGCTAATTTTGCAAAAAATGTTCACCTTAAAACAGTTATTGGAGATCAAAATAGCCATGAAGATTTTATTAGATCGCAATTAGAATCCAATATATTCTTATCTTTTGATATTCAAACCAACTCCCCAACATTAATAAAAAGAAGGTTTATAGAGAGTTATTCTTTAAATAAACTTTTTGAAGTTTATATTATGGATGATTCTGGCGTTTCTAAACAACAGGATCAAGAAATCTGTCAGTGGTTGAGTAAAAATATTAAAAGTTTTGATATTGTAATTGCTTCTGATTTTGGTCATGGAGCAATTAGTAAAAACGTGATAGATATTTTATGTAATAAGGCTAATTTTTTGGCGGTAAACACACAAGCTAATGCTGGAAATCGAGGATTTAATACTGTTTCAAAATATCCAAGAGCTGATTTTATATGTATTGCCGAACATGAATTACGTCTTGAAATACGTGACTTACAAACAGAACTAAGACCATCAATGCTAAAAATAATTAATCGTTTAAACTGTAAAAAACTTGTAGTAACAACAGGAAGAAAGGGATGCGCTGTTTGTGGAAACAACAAGAGTTTTATTCAGGTTCCAGCTTTTGTTCATACAGTTGTTGATCGAGTTGGGGCAGGCGATGCCTTTTTATCAATTACAAGCCTTGCAGCTTGTCTTGGAGCATCAGATGAACTTATTGCTTTTATTGGAAACGTTGCTGGATCTTTGTCTGTGGAAGTATTAGGTAATAAAAAATCTATTGATAAGTTAAGTATAAAAAAATATATTACTTCTTTAATGAAATAATAGTAATAATTTCAGGTGTAGAATTGTGGATAAATATAAAATTGACAGTCATAAGTTAAATTATCATATTTCAACTTTAAACAAGTGGTTACTTAATAAAACAATATATCCAATATATGTTGAAGTTTCACCTTCAGGAACTTGCAATCATCGATGCTCATTTTGTGCGTTAGATTTTATGGAGTATCAGAAGATATATCTTGATCTATCTATTTTAGAAAAACGCTTATACGAAATGTCGGATTTAGGAGTGAGAAGTATTATGTTTGCAGGTGAAGGTGAACCTCTGCTTCATAAAAAAATTTCCGACTTAATTATATTAACAAAGAAAGCTGGAATAGATGTTGCTCTTACTACAAATGGTGTACTTCTAAAAAAAGATTTATCAGAATTGATTATACCTCATATGGAGTGGATTAAAATAAGTGTTAATGCTGGAACTAAAGAAACATATTCAAAAATTCATCAAACAAAAGAAAGAGATTTTGAAAAAGTTATTAATAACTTAAAAGATGCTATTAGAATAAAAAAAGAAAACAACTTTTCATGTGTACTTGGCATGCAAATGGTTTTATTGCCTGAAAACCAGGATGAAGTCATATTATTAGCTAAACAAGCAAAAGATATACAACTGGATTATTTGGTGATAAAACCATATTCACATCATTATTGCAGTAAAACAAATTTATACCAGGAAATTTCGTATAAAAACTATTATAGTATCTCAGAAAAACTGGAAGAATTTAATTCAAACGATTTTAATGTTGTTTTCAGAATTAATACAATGAAAAAATGGGACAACAAAGAAAAGGGTTATGAAAAATGCCTTGCTCTTCCTTTTTGGGCATATATTGATGCTGGTGGTAATGTTTGGGGATGTAGTGCATATCTTCAAAATGAGAAATTTAAATATGGAAATGTTTATGAAGATAGCTTTCAAAACATTTGGAATAGTGAAAAGCGAATAAAATGTCTTCAATGGGTCGAAAATGAACTGGATATTGATCAATGTCGAACAAACTGCCGCATGGACAATGTAAATAGATATTTGTGGGATTTAAAACATCCTCCCAGGCATGTTAATTTTATATAATTTTATTTTGTTATGTCATTTGAATTTCCAAAAATAATAGGTATTGATTTTGATAATACCCTTATCGATTATAGCAATATTATGTATCAATATGCCGTAGATATGGGTTATCTTAATTCTTTAACATCCAAAGATAAAAATGAAATCCGAAATAAAATCAGATTGCTTGATGATGGTGAAAAAAAATGGCAACAATTACAAGCAGTAATATATGGTATTCAAATAAATAAAGCAGAACGATTTCAAGGAGTTCTATATTTTTTCCAACGCTGTTTGCAACACAATATATCAATTAAGATTATAAGCCATAAGACAAAATTTGCAGCTATGGATGAAACCAAAACCGATTTAAGGCAAGTTGCTCTTAAATGGATGGATCAAAATTCTTTTTTTAGATTTATAAATAAACAAAATGTATTTTTTGAACCAACACTAAGAGAAAAAATTAAGCGAATAATAAGTTTAGATTGCAATGTATTTATTGATGATCTGGATATTATTTTCAATGAAAAAACATTTCCCGCTCATGTAAGAAAAATTTTATTTTGCCAAAACAAGAAAATTTATCAAAATTTAGAAATTGAATTTGCCCATTCATGGAAAGAAATATTTTCTTTGATTTTTAACTGATTTGATAAAACATTGAAAAATAACAAATAGTTTTATGGATAAAAATTTTCTATATGTTATTCAAGACCAATTAAAAACCGATGTTATATCAGTAACAAATTTATCAGGAGGAAAGAATAGTTGCGTATATAGACTTTCATGCGCTGACAAAAAAGACTATGTTGTAAAATTTTATTTCTTCCATAAATCGGATAAAAGAAATCGTCTCATAACTGAATTTTCGGCCTTGCAGTTTCTTTATTCAAATGATATTGAGTATGTTCCAGAGCCTCTTTTAATGAATAATGATTATGGATTTTCAGTTTTTGAATTTATTAATGGTAAAAGGATAAAATCTGAAAATGTTTCGTATGAAGATATCCAAACTCTTATTAATTTTTTATTAAGGCTCAATCAGTTAAAATATTATAAAGATGCTTTAAAGATTAATAATGCTTCAGAAGCGTGTTTTTCAATTAATGATTACATTAAAAGTATTGATTTGAGATTAAATCGTTTGAAACAGCTTGATAAAAAAAAATCAATAATGAATGAGAGGCTGTTAATATTTATATGTGAAAAATTTTTACCTGTTTTTGAAAATACAAAGAAAAGGTGCAATTCATTAAAAATGGACTGCAATAAAAAACTTACATTTCATCAGAAAACATTAAGTCCGTCTGATTATGGATTTCATAATGCTTTACGACTTATAGATAAAAAAATAAAATTTATTGATTTTGAATATTTTGGATGGGATGATCCAGCAAAGATGATTTGTGATTTTTTATTACATCCAGCAATGAATTTATCATTTGATCGAAAAAATTATTTTTATAATCTTATTCTTAAGCATTTTGAAGATGCAGAAATTTTAAAAGAAAGAATACATATTGTGTATTCTTTAGTTGCGTTAAAATGGTGTATGATATTACTAAATGAATTTGTTCCTGAATTTTTATTAAGGAGAAATTTTTCTGGTGATTGTAAAAATAATGTTGAAATTAAACAAAAAAAGCAATTAAAAAAGTCTGAATTAATGCTTAAAAAGGTGATAAAAGAGTATGAAAATTTTCCATTCAAATAAAACAAAGTTAGATGAGCGCTCAAAACAGTTGAGAAAATCGATTGTATATATGATGGAAAAAGCAGGTAGAGGACATCCAGCATCTGCATTGTCTCTTGTTGAAGTTTTGCGAGTTTTATATGATCATATATTAGCTTATGACTCAAATAATCCAGAATGGCTTGAAAGAGATAGATGTATTTTAAGCAAAGGCCATGGTTGTATGGCTTTATATGCTATTTTGGCAGATAAGGGCTTTTTTCCCAAAAATGAAATGGACAAATTTTGTAAAAAAGATGGAATTCTTGGTGGACATCCTGAACGTAAAAAAGTTCCAGGTGTAGAAGCCTCAACAGGCAGCCTTGGGCATGGACTTTCTATTGGAATAGGAATGGCTTTAAATGCTAAAATAGACAATAATAACTATAGAGTGTTTGTTATTACAGGAGATGGAGAATGCAATGAGGGTTCTATTTGGGAAGCTGCTTTGTGTGCTGGCAAACATAATTTAAGTAATTTAACTGTACTGGTTGATTATAATAAACAACAGTCTTATGGATCTACATCTGAAATACAGGAACTCGAACCATTTGCAAATAAATGGGAAAGTTTTGGGTTTGCTGTTAAAGAAATTGATGGGCATGATGTTAATACGCTAACAAAATCATTGCAAAATATTCCTTTTGAAAATAATAAACCAAATGTACTGATATGCCATACAATAAAAGGTAAAGGAATATCTTTTATGGAGAATAATCTTTCATGGCATCATAAAAGTAAATTATCATTTCAAGATATTCAGTTAATGTATCAATCAATAGAGGATTATTAATGCGACAAACATGCCTGAACATGGTTTATGAACTGGCTAAAGCTGATCCAAGAGTAGTTTTTATTGGCTCTGACCTTGGAACTGGGACATTGGATCAATTCAAAAAAGATATACCTGAACGTTTTTTTATGGAAGGCATCAGTGAAGCTAACATTATTGGTACTGCTTCGGGGCTTGCAATGGGAGGAAAAATTCCTTATGTAAATACAATAGCTTCATTTATTACGCGTCGTGCTTATGAGCAAATTGTTTTAGACGTTTGTTTGCATAATTTAAATGTTAGACTTATTGGAAATGGAGGGGGCCTTGTTTATGCACCACTTGGTCCTACTCATATGACAATAGAAGATATTGCAATTATGAGATGTATACCGAATATGACTGTTGTTGCACCTGCAGATGCAAATGAAATGAAGCAATTTATGATGGAAACAATTGACTATTCAGGTCCTATATATATTAGACTTGCTAAAGGCTATGATCCTGTTGTAACACATAGAGATATACCTTTTGAAATAGGCAAAGCAGTTATTATGGCTGAAGGAAAAAATGCAGTGGTTTTTACCACAGGAATAACCTTAAAGATTGCTTTGGAAGCTGCCGATTTAATAAAGGCAAAAGGTTTTACACTATCAATCGTTCATTTGCCAACAATAAAACCAATTGATAAAAATATTTTGAACTTTATAAAAGATATACCGGTGATAGTTACTATTGAAGAACATTCTGTTATAGGTGGTTTAGGAGGTGCTTTAGGTGAAATTTTTATGGAAGAAAATTTTTTGACAGCTAAAAAATTTAAACGAATCGGAATTTCTGATAAATTTCCTGATGAATATGGTTCTCAATCAAGTCTTATGGACAGATTTTTTATTAATCGAGACAATCTTGTTCAGACCATTCTTCAATTAATTTTATGATGGAAGAGGATAAAATGGGCAGCCTTTTAAATATTATAACAAAAAATCATAATAAAACTAAAAGAGATTATCTTCCAAGAATGATTGATGGTAAAGTTGATTGTATGAAAATTGCCAGGCAATATGGAAGAGAATTTTGGGATGGTGATCGAAAATATGGTTATGGCGGCTATATATATGATGGACGTTGGGAAAATATAGCTAAACAATTGATTCAATTTTACCAACTTCCTAAAAATTCAAAAATATTAGATATAGGTTGTGGAAAAGGTTTTTTATTATTTGAATTAAAAAAACTTTTACCAGAAGCAAAAGTTACAGGATTTGATATATCTCAATATGCAATTGAGCAGTCAAAATCTGAAATACGTAAGGATCTTTTTATTTATAATGCAAAATATCCATTTCCATTTGGTGATAAATCCTATGATCTTGTTTTATCTTTTACTACTCTACATAATCTTCATATCTACGAATTAAAATCTGTACTAAAAGAAATTGAGCGTGTTGGAAAAAATAAGTTTATTATTGTTGAGAGTTATCGAAATGTTCAAGAATTATTTAATTTACAATGTTGGGCACTAACATGTGAATCATTTTATAAACCACAGGAATGGATTTGGCTATTTAACGAATTTGGATATTTTGGCGATTATGAATTTATTTACTTTGAATAGGCAGTAATATGGGATTATTATATAGCAAAATGAAAATTTTTCATTTTAAAGAAAAAATTGATTCTTTACCTCAATCTGTGAATAGAATTTTACCACCTATCCATATTAGAATAAAACCAACAAATATATGTAATCATAATTGTAATTATTGTGCCTATAGAACTGATCACTTGCAACTTGGAAAAGATATGAATCTTAAAGATTCTATACCAAAAGAGAAAATGTTTGAAATAATTGATGATATAGAATATATGGGAGTGAAAGCAGTTACATTTAGTGGTGGAGGAGAACCTTTCTGTTATCCTTATATTTTGGAAACAGTAAAGAAGCTTGCTAAAACAAATATTAAATTTGCCGCTTTAACTAATGGATCAAAATTAGAGGGTGAAGTCGCTGAAATTTTCGCAAAACATGGAATATGGATTCGCATTTCAATTGATGGATGGGATTCTCAAAGCTATGCCAATTATAGAAATACTTCAGTGAATGGATTTGAAAAAGTAATTTCAAATATTAAACAGTTTAAAAAATATTTAGGAAAATGTTATTTAGGAGTTAGTATAATTGTTGACAATAAAAACTTTAAGCATTTGTATGAATTATCAAAGGTGTTGAATGAAGCCGGAGTTGACAGTATAAAAATATCTCCATGTATAATAGATAATGATGAAAAAATAAATAATAAATATCATCAATTACTATATTCTGATACAAAAAAACAAATTTCTGATATTATAGAAAGGTTTAAAAATCAAAATATTGAAATATTCGACTCCTATCATTTATTAAATAGAAAATTTGAAAAAAAATATAGTTGGTGCCCTTACATACAAATACTTCCTATAATAGGTGCAGATTGTAATATATATTCTTGCCAAGATAAGGCATATAATTTAAAAAAGGGAATTATTGGATCAATTAAACATAAAAGTTTTAAATCTTTTTGGTTTGAAAATAAGAATAATTTTTTTGATATAGATCCACGTTTTGACTGCAATCATCACTGTATTGCAAATGAAAAAAACAATATGCTTATTCAATACTTAAATACAGATATTGATCATTTGGACTTTGTATGAATACTTATTTGAATAAAAAAATATACTGCAACCTTTGTAAAAGCTCTGATTTAGAGGAGATTATTAATTTTGGTAAACATCCAATTGCTCATAGACTATTAAGCCAAAAAAATGAAGAAGAATTTCAAAATATCGTCAACTTAATTTTTTGTAAAGAATGTGGATTGTTACAACTTGGCCAACCTATTCCTAAAGAAGAATTATACAGTAATTATAATTGGCTAAGTTCATGGAAAAATAACCCTCAAACAGATAGATTAATATACTTGATTAATAAAGAATTTGAAATAGATAAAAATTCAAACATTATTGAAATAGGATGTAATGATGGAAGCTTTCTTAAAATTTTGAAAAACTTGGGGTATAAAAATCTTATAGGCATTGAACCAAGTATAGATGGATATAAATCTTCATGTAGAAATAAAATTAATACTATTAATAGCTATTTAACACTTAAGAATGCAAATAAAATAGTTGAAGATTATGGACACTTTGATTTTTTAATTGCTCGTCATGTAATAGAGCATATTACAGAAATTGATGAATTATTAAAGTCTATAAAGATATTATTAAAAGACAATGCTTTAATTCTTATTGAGGTTCCTAACCTTGATTTTATCTTAAAGAGTTTTGATTATAGTTCAATTTGGGAAGAACATGTAAATTATTTTAATTTAGATATATTAAATTATTTTTTTTCACGAATAGGGGGACAGATAATCCATAATGAAACTTATCTTTTTAGTGGTGAAACATTACTGGTTTTTGCAAAATTTTCAGAAAAGTCGAACAATATAAAAGAAACATATTTACCTAAACTTTTTAATGATATTTCTATTTTTAGAAAAAGGTGGAAAAGTTTTAAACAAGAAATAAACAAATATCTTAGACATTTAAAAATTCAAAATAAAAAAATAGCAGTTTATGGTGCAGGATGCAGAGCTTGCTCCATAATTAATTTTACTGGAATAGGCAAATATATTGATTATTGTTTTGATGATCAACATGAAAAACAGAATAAATTTTTGCCAGGTTCTCATATTCCAATAAAATCAGGAGCAAAGCTAACTGATTTAAATCCTGATTATTGCTTATTAGCAGTTAATGCAGAAAATGAATCTAATGTAATAAAAATTCATACTGATTATTCAAACTCAAGAAAAAAGTTTGTATCTATTCTTCCACCTAGCAAATTATTACCGAATTTTTTTTATTGATGTATTTGTAAAAAAGGAGATTATATTGCGGAATAAAATTCTTATATTAGGAGCATCTAGTTTTATAGGGAAGTATATTTTAGATACTTTAGGTGAAGATGAAGTAATAGCAACATATAACAATCATTCTATTTGCAACGGTCTATATTTTAATTCACTAAAAATGTCCCTTTCACAGCTACCTAATATAAAATCTGTTTCTCATGCAATTATTCTTTTAGGAGATACAAATCCCGAAACTTGTGTAGAAAATTCAACAAAATCTTATGAGTTAAATGTTACCAGTATAAAGAAGATACTTGATTTTTGTAGAGACAATTATATTAAACCTGTATTTACTTCTAGTGAATTTGTTTTTGATGGCACAAGAGGTAATTATGCTGAAAATGATAAACCAAGTCCAATATTAACTTATGGTAAACAAAAAACTGAAGTTGAAAAATATATAATCAATAATTTTTCTGATTATTTAATTACACGTTTAGCAAAAACTTATAGTTCAAATCTTAATGATAACACTCTTTTCTCTTCATGGATCAGACAAATACAAAATAAAGAAACAATAAATTGTGCTACTGATCAAATTTTTTCACCTGTTTATGTCTATGATGTTGCTGAAGCAATAATAAACTTAATCAAACAAAAAAGAAAAGGAATTTTTCATATTTCAGGGACTAAGTCATATAATCGCTTTGATTTATTAAGAATACTTATTGAAATACTTGAAGACAAACATATAATTACATCTCAACCAATAATAAAAAAATGTCTTATTAATGATTTTAATCTTAATGAAAAAAGACCGGTTAATGTATCAATGTTACCAGATAAACTCATTAAAGAAACATCTTTTAAACTGAAATCTGTTGAAAATGTTTGTTATAAAATAGTCAACGGAGTTGGAAAAAACTATGAAAACTTTATTTGATCATATAGAATTAATAAATGATAATAAGGCAAGATCAATGTCATTTTTTTGTAAAAATGACATTGTTAGTATAGATAGTCAAACTATTGATTTGCTAATACAAGAATCTCGTAAACATCAATCATGTGATGTACGAATATCACTTCATAAATCTCCAGAAGAAACTTTTCATAATATGATTATTTTACAAAATAAAGGTAACTATTATAGACCACATAAACATACAAATAAAGAAGAGACCTATCACATAATTAATGGTAAGATGATTGCTTTTATTTTTAATGATCATGGAGAAATATTACAATTTGATGCCCTTAGCTCAACAGATAAACTAATGTATAGAATTCCTAAAAATACATGGCATGTATCATATCCATTAAGCCAGTTTGTAGTTTTTCATGAATCAAAACCAGGACCATTTATTGGACAAAAAGAAACAATATTTGCAAATTGGGCTCCGGATGGAACGAACTTAAAAAACGCCAAACAATATATAGAAAAATTAATGTTAGTGCTAAAATGAAAAATAAAATAAACAATATAGTATTAGTTATACCAAATGGATTATGGGTAGGAACACGCTCCTTTAACATTCATCCTTACTCTGTATGTCTATTAGCCTCTGTATTAAAAGACTACTTTAACGTTGTAATTGTTGACGCCAATATTAATAACTTCACATTACAACAAACAGTCAATGAGATTCTTTCTCTTTCTCCTGATGTTATTGGCATTAGTACAATGTCAATAGAATATGCAGATTCTGCAAATAGATTAATTAATTCTATTAAATTAGGCAATGAAGACGTTATTGTTGTTATGGGAGGTGTTCACCCTACTGTAATGCCAGAAAATTGCCTAAAGAATAATAATATTGATTATATTATTATGTCTGAGGGAGAAAAACGTTTTCTTAATCTATTGAATGCGATTCAGAATAATGAAGGTTTTGAAAAAATAGATGGGATAGGGTATGTGCAAGATAAAAAAATTATAATTCAGCCACATAAAAACTATATTGATAATATTGATGAATTACCATTTCCTGATTATAGCTTAGTAAATTATGAAAAATATTCAACTAATCATAATAAATATTCCTTATATAATAACCCTAGATATCTTCCATATGCTGTTACGATAACAACTCGAGGCTGTCCTTTTAATTGTGTTTTTTGTAGCAGTAGATCTATATTAGGCTCAAAGTGTAGAATGAGATCAGCATCTAATGTTTTGCAAGAAATAGACTGGCTTGTCCAGCATTATGGGATAAAAGAAATAATTTTTTTAGATGATAACCTTTTACTTAATAGAAAAAGATTTATTGAGATATTAGAAGGGTTAATTGAAAGGAAATATAACCTGCATTGGAAAGCTACAAATGTACCTGCGTTTGCCTTAGATAAGGGTTTATTGGAACTGATGAAAAAAAGTGGTTGTTATCAAATAACTTTACCTATAGAATCAGGCAATCAATTTGTTTTGTCAAATATTATTAATAAGCCATTAAAACTAAGTCATGCTGTTGAAGTAATAAAACAAGCAAAAAAATTTGATTATGAAATCGCTTGTTTATTTGTTATTGGCTTACCAGGAGAGACTTGGGATCAAATTATGGAGACAGTTAACTTTGCAGATTTTATAGATGTTGATTGGGTAGTTTTTTCTATTGCTACTCCGTTTCCAAATACAGACCTGTACGAAATAGCAAAATCTAAAGGTTATTTAAATCCTAAATTTTCATTTTCTAATTTTCAATATTTTGGCTTTGGAAAAGGTGTAATAGAAACTGAAGAGTTTTCTCCACAAGAGTTACATATAATTAGAGCTTTAGAGTGGGATAGAATTAATTTTAAAACAGAAGAAAAACGACAAAAGATAGCTTTAATGAATAGCCTGACTATTGATGAAGTTAAACAATGGAGGTTATCTACAAGAAAAAATATTGGTGATAGTGTTAAATACTAAATAATTGACTTAATTACTCACTAATAAAACTATACTCACTTTTCAAAATTAAGAAATAATATGAAAAAAGAAGTAATATATGTCTTTCCTCAATTATATGCTTTTGGAGAGTTATCTTTTCAAATATGGGCATTACGTAATATTTTTTTTGGTCATAAAATTAACCTTATTACCTATCCGCTTCAAAAATTAAGAATAAATAACTCTTTATTTAATATTGCTACAAGAGGAATTAATGTAATTCATTCCCTTGATGATAATTTGATTTGGTACTCTGAGGATTGTAATCATCCATCAGTATTTGAAGATGATAAGTTTATATATTATAATTCTAGAGTATTAAAAGCAAAGTTTATGGAAATTATTCAAAATAAACAACCTGCTTATTATTTTCATTTAAACAAGGCAGAAAAGAAAAAAGGAGAACAATTAAAAAAAAAGTTTGGAATTCCTGTTGATGCTCCTATTGTAACATTACATATCAGAGAATCAGGTTTTAAAAATTCTCATGGTGTAAAAGAAGGTCCAGACGGACCATTTAGAAATGCAAATATATTAAACTATTTGTTAGCGATAAATTATTTAATAAAAAAAGGCTATTATGTGGTTCGCCTTGGCGATAAAACAATGACACCCTTTCAAAAAATTAAAAATTTCATAGATGCTCCTTTTCATCCTTCTTATACTTGTTTAGTAGATCCATACTTTATTGCAAATAGTAAATTTATTATAGGAATGGCTTCTGGACCATTAACTATAGCTGATGCTTTTAATATTCCTAGATTATGCTTAAACTATCCAATACTTAGAGATGTTTGGGCATGGAATAAAGATTTATTTGTTTTCAAAAAATATTTTCATACAAAACTAAAACGTTTTTTGACTTATGAAGAAATTTTAACCTCTAATGTAATTCATATCTATAATATTAATGAAGCTAAAAAAAATAATATACAGTTATTTGAAAATTCACCTGAAGAAATTTTAGCTGCTACAAAAGAGATGATTGCACGTTTAAATGGAAATTATTTTTCTATAAATGAAATGAAGGGAATAAACCACTTGTTTATAAAAATACAAAAAAAGGCTTCTAAAATTCATACAAAATCTTACATTCCGCTGTTAAATTTTTTTGATATAAATAAAGTTCCTATAAGTATGGAATATCTTAGAATGAATTCCTATTTAATTAACAATTAACTAAATTAATAATGAGGTTTTTATTTTTATGAATGACTTAGAATATATATCTCAATTAAAAAAAACTGTTCAAACTATTAGCAAATCTTATAGGATAAATAAACCTCATAGAAATATTATATTTACTGATATATCTTCTCCAAACATGAATATTTTTTATAACTTACTAAATAGCGTCGATAATTTAAAAATTTTTTTTCCAAATAATATAGAAGCACTACCTGATTTGTTTTATGATTATAGGTGCAAACATATTAAAAATTATTCACAAATAATTGACGAAGATATAGTTATTGCAATATATATTAAAATATACCATCTAGTATTAAACAATTATGAGGCTCTACGGAAAATAATTAACAAATATGGTTATCGCATCATTGCTATAATACGAGATCCTATTCAAACGATAACTTTATGGAATCAAGAAGGAAAAGATTTTTTTTCTGATGAAACCAAAAAACAATTAATAAATAAATCTATTAATAAAATTGAATATCAGGCTATTTTTTGGGAACAATATGCTAATCTTTTATGGAATTTTAGACATATTATTAAAATTTACATGTATGAACATATACAATATAAATTCATGAGTGTTATGGATGATATTTGCAATTATTTAGCTTTGCCTTATCCTGAATTTAAACAAAAAGATCAAGCATTACATTTCGATAAATCAGTTAGTGAATGTAAAGATTTGGATCAAATTAAGATAACAGTAAAAAGATATTGTCCAACAAGGTTAAATTTTGGTTATGATGATTTAAAAAGTTTAATACCCAAAGCTTTAGATAATGAACCTGTTATCTTTTGCCGAACAGTTCCGAAACTTTATGAAAAGTAGATAAAAAAAGAAAAGGATAAATAAAAAATGAATTATTTAATTGTAGCACCAAAATATGAATTAACTGTTGGGCTATTTTATTCGTTTCCAATAGGACTGGCCAGTATCACATCTGTGTTAAAAAAAAATGGAGATAATATTGAATGTTTAAATGCAAATCATTATTATGAAACAATGGCAACATTGCTAACAAAAATAATTATTGAAAAAAATATTGATGTTGTTTGTTCTGGAGGAATTTCTCCTCTTTTTTATAAGTTAAAAGAAATATTTCTAATTTCAAAACAAGTAAAACCAGATATTATTACAATTGCTGGCGGCGGAATAATAACTAGCGAACCTAAAATTATAATGGAAATGATGCCAGAAATAGATATAGGTGTAATAGGAGAAGGTGAGGAGACTATCTTAGAAATAAGCGCTGCATTAAAATTCGGATATTCTTTATCTAAAATAAATGGAATTATTTATAGAAAAAACAAATCAACAATTGAAAAAACTCCTGATAAACAACCTATTAAGAATCTTGACTCATTACCATACCCTGACTATGAAGCTTTTGAAATAGAAAAATACTTAGATATGCAATATCAAAACGATACGCAATTTTATAACCTTAATGACAACCCCAGAATTGTTCCAATTATAGCAAGTCGCTCATGTCCTTACAAATGTACTTTTTGTTTTCATCCATTAGGTAATAAATATAGACAGTACTCTCTTGATTATCTTTTTGGACTAATTGAGCATTTAATAAATAAATATAATGCAAATGAAATTGCTTTATATGACGAACTATTTCTCACTAGAAATAACAAAGATAAATTTATTGCTTTCTGTAATAGAATTAAAAATTATAAATTGCAATGGAGTGCACAATTACGAGTTGACTCTGTTGATGAGTATACTTTAAATTTAGCTAGAGAATCAGGTTGTACTTGTATAAGCTATGGTTTGGAATCAGCTAGCAATAGAATTTTAAAAAGTATGAAAAAAATTATTACAGTTAAACAAATTGAAAAAGCATTAAAACTTACATATTATTATGGGTTAGGGATAAGAGGTAATTTCATATTTGGTGATGAGGAAGAAACTTTAGAGACTGCTTTTGAAACACTTAACTGGTGGGCAAAAAATAAAAGATATCAAATTTCTTTAAGTTTTATACAACCTTATCCTGGGACACCTTTATATTTTAATGCTCTTAAGAAAGGTATGATTCAAAATAAAAAAGATTATATGAGAGTTATATGCCCCATTATAAATTTAACAAAAATGAAAGATGAAGAATGGGAATACATTAAAAAAATAGTTATTGAATTAAATTACTATCATAATTTAATTCCATCTAATAATATATTGAAATGTTCAAAAATAAATAAAAATTTTTATAAAGGATCAATCTATTCTTTAAGCCTTATATGTCCACATTGTAGCCAAATAAGTAACTATTCTAATATGAATATTCCATACAGCATTGGAATGGCGGAGTCAACTCATCAATTAATTTATTGCAAAGTTTGCCGGCAACTATTCAATACTTTACCATTAAATATAGAGGAAAAAATTTTACAATTAAATACAATTATTAGTAATGGCAAGTCAGCAGTTTATTATAAAAAAGGTGAGGATAATCATATTCTTTTTACTCTTGCAATCAATTTACTAAATAAAATTGATTGCATTGTTTATAGAGATATTTCTGAGACAGAGATAAAATTTATCAAAAATTTAAATAAAAAAATTTTATTTCACTCAGATAAAAGTTTACTTACTTTAAACTATTTAATTTATCCTATTTATGAGTATAATGAAGAAGATTTCGATATTATATCTAATTTTGAAAGGCAAGGAATAAAAGTATTAAAATTATATTTTTTTAAAAGATGGCAAACAGCTCATTATTATGTTGATCAATTAATTAAAAAACAAAATATTTCTGAGGCTACTGATCTTCTTGATTATGTAAGAGCCCAGTTCTTTTTTGAACCTAGTTTGGAAAATTTAGAGGGAGAATTAGAGTATCAGAAAGGGAATTTGCAAAATGCTCTAAAAATATTTTTTGATGCTCAAAAAAAATGGCCACAAGACTGGCTATCATATAATAATATTGGCGTATTTTATTTTTATCATGGTGATATTACAGATTCTTATAAATATCTTAGCTATGCAAAAAAATTATCACCAAATAATAATTTAATTGATCATCATCTCAGACTTATTAAAAAAGGGCGTTAATTACTTAAAAATCCTTATTCAAAGTTTGGAATATCCGTTTTAAAAGATGAATTTAAAAAATAAAAAAATATTTATAACTGGGGCGGATGGTTTTATTGGCTCACATTTGACTGAAAAACTAGTTCATATGGGGGCTGATGTACATGCATTAGTCTATTATAATTCATTTAATTTATGGGGCTGGCTTGATTATTTACCTCATGATGTTAAAAGTCAATTAAATGTATTTTCAGGCGATATTTGTGAGCCTTATTTTGTTAGAAGTGCTATTAAAAAATGCGATGTAGTATTCCATTTAGCCGCTTTAATAGCTATTCCTTACAGTTATGTATCACCAGAATCATATGTTGATACAAATATAAAAGGTACATTAAATGTGCTTCAAGCAGCAAGAGATTTTGATATAGAAAGAATTTTAATAACTTCAACTTCTGAGGTATATGGTACTGCCCAGTATGTTCCTATTGATGAAAAACATCCTTTTCAAGGTCAGTCTCCTTATGCTGCATCTAAAATTGGTGCCGACAGGATGGCTGAGGCATTTTATCGAACGTAAGGGCCAAGATACGGTTATGGGATTTTTAAAAATAGCAGAATCTAAGAAAACCATTGGAGAAGAAATAAATATAACAACTCAGAAAGAAATTTCAATTGGTAGCCTAACTCGAAACTCAAAATTCGAAAGAATCAATAATTTATATTCATGTACATAAGAGATGTAAGTTAGTAGGTTGTACATCAACTGGACTATTTTAAATCTTAAAAAATTATATACATGCGGTATTGAAAAAATTTCCTGATTATATCGGATTTTGGGGAGTAATAAATTCATATACTTATATTATGCATTTAAAGCACCGAAGGTGCGGATTAATATAGCCCAGGGCAACGCCCTTGGTAATGTAAAACCAAAATTTTCAGCCCTAAAAAGACGATTTAAAGCATGGCTCAAATATAATTCGCCCTTTCAGGGCTTAAATCACTGTGGATCAATTCCCAGGGCTTCGCCCTGGGCTATATTAATTCGCGCTTTCAGCGCTTAGAAATGCATTAACAAAAAAATGCTCCCCAAAAAATGTTATAATCAGAAAATTTCAAATACTTTTAATTTAATAATATTGATTCAAGCTCATTAGAAATGATGAACGAAAAAAATAAAAATTTGATTATAATAAAAATTTTAGATTTTAAGGTTTAAAAATGAGACGGCATATTTGTTTTTTTACTGGCAAACGTGGTGGTTTTACACATTTTGTCCCCATTTTTGAAGAAATTGATAAAAGTTCATTGCTCAAATATTCAATTTTTGCATCTGATATGCATTTATCTAATAGTTTTGGTAAAACTGTTAATAGTGTTGAAAATAGAACACAAAATGTTTATAAAATTGATACTCTAATTAATTCGGACTCAAAAGTAGCTAGAGCTAAATCAATTGGTATAGGACTTCTTAGCTACTCACAAATGCTTGATATACTAAAACCTGATTTGGTTTTTCTGTTAGGCGATAGAGGAGAAGTTCTTGCAATGGCAATTGCAGCAATGGAACTTAATATTCCCATTATTCATTTATTTGGTGGAGATATCACTCAAGGCGGTGTTGACGAGCTTGTTCGACATGCTATAACAAAATTAGCAAATATTCATTTAACTTCAAATCAAGGCAGCGCAGATAGAATATTAAAAATGGGAGAAAATAGTTGGCGTATAAATAACGTAGGTTCTCCAGCACTTGATTTAATAAAACAAAATAGATTTACTAATAAAAAAAAAATTTTTAAAAAATTTTTTCTTTGTGAAAATAAACCTATAATTCTATTGCTTCAACATTCAGTTACCTGGCAGGTTGATCAGACTGAAAAACAAATAATAGAAACTTTAAAAGCTATTACTGATTTTGATTCTCAAATAGTAGCTGTTTATCCATGCGCTGATCCTGGATATGAAACGATAATAAACAATCTTGAAGAATATTCCAGGAAAACAAATTTACGTGTTTATAAAAATATTGAATTTGAAGATTTTTGGGGACTAATGAACATTGCAGATGTTTTTATTGGAAATTCAAGTGCTGGTGTAATGGAAACAGCTTCTTTTAAAATTCCTTTTATTAATATTGGTATTCGTCAAGAAGGTCGATTGAGAGCTGATAATGTTATTGACGTTGATCATGACAGATATAAGATCAAAGAAGCTATTCAAAAAGCACTTTTTGATGCTGCTTTTATTGACCAAGTTCAAAATTGTATTTCTCCATATGGTGATGGTACTGCAAGTAAAAAAATTGTCTCTATTTTAGAAAGCCTTAAAATTAATCCACAATTAATTCAAAAAAAAATGACCTATTAAAGGAGATATCAAATGAATATTCTGTTAACAGGTATTGATGGCTATATTGGTTGGCCAGTTGCTTTAAAGCTATCAAAAGAATTTAAAAATGATAGAATTATTGGCGTAGATAACTTCGGAAGGCGAAGATGGGTTGAAGAATCAGGTTCTGTTTCAGCTGTTCCAATCAAAAGTATGGAGAATCGAATATTAGCAGCAAAAGATTGCGGATTCAATAATATCAGCTTTATACAAGGAGATCTGATTGAAAGAAATTTTGTTAATCAACTCTTTGATGTTTATAAATTTGATACTGTTATTCATACTGCTTCACAACCTTCTGCACCTTATTCTCATATAAACGGAGAAAAGGCTAATTATACTCAATTTAACAATAATCAATCAACCAGAAATTTGTTATGGGCAATTAAAGAAAAAAATTTGGTTGATAAGTGCCACTTCATAGAAACAACAACTACAGGGGTATATGGTGCTCCGAAATTTATTATTCCTGAAGGATTTATTACTGCAGAAAATAAAAGAGAAAAAGATATAATTCCTTTTCCTGGTATGGCTGGTTCATGGTATCATATGAGTAAATCTAACGATATAAACAACTTGTGGCTTGCAAATAGACTTTGGAATCTTTCAATTACAGACTTGAGAACCTCTATTGTTTATGGAACAGAGACACAAGAAACGTGTCTGAATTCAGCCTTAGCAACCAGATTCGATTTTGATTTTTATTTTGGAGTGGTAATTAATCGATTTGCTTCTATGGCAGTTGCTGGCTATCCTATAACAATTTATGGAAAAGGTGAGCAAAAAAAGCCTCAAATTTCATTGGAAGATTGTGTTCAGTCTATTGTCAATACTGTAAAGCTGAAAAAAAATAAATTATTTAATGTTTATAATCAGACTACTGAACTGGTTAGTGTAATTGAATTAGCTGCTATAATAAAAGAACAAGCTAAAAAGTTTGATATCTGTGTTGATATACAAAATATTCCAAATCCAAGAATTGAAAATGAAGAACATAAAATGTCTATGGATACAACAAATTTTTTATCATTATTGCCAGAAATAAAATACAATATTAACTCAGGAATTTATCAAATTCTTGAATCTTTAATTCCGTACAAACAAACAATAATAGATTATAAAGATCGATTTATAAATTAATATGAGGAAATAATGCAATTTATTAAGGTATCATTACCAGTTGTTGGTGAAGAGGAAGTATCAGCTGTCAGAGATGTGATATTATCTGGAAAATACATCTCAGGAGAGAAAGTCATGCAATTTGAGCAGAAATTTTCTGAGTATATTAATGTTAAATTTTCTGCTGCTGTTAATAGTGGAACTGCTGCACTACATGTTGCTCTGGCATGTTTGGATGTTGGGCAGGGTGATGAAGTTATTGTGCCTCCAATGACTTTTATGAGTACAATAACAGCTGTCCTTCACCAAAATGCAACTCCAATTTTTGCTGATATAGATAAAGATAGTTTTTGTATTTGCCCTGATGACTTTGAGCGAAAAATTACAGAAAAAACCAAAGCTGTTATTCCTGTTCATCTTTATGGAAATTCAGCACAAATGGATAAAATAATGGAAATCGCAAATAAACATGGTATTTATGTTGTTGAAGATTGTGCACAAGCCCATGGAACTGAATATAAAGAGAAAAAAGTTGGAAGCATTGGACACATTGGTACTTTCTCTTTTTTTGCAACAAAGCATATTACAACAGGTGAAGGTGGAATTATTACCTCAAACAATGAAGAATGGATAGACAAGGCAAAAATAATTCGAAGCCATGGAATGATAAATAGAGATGAACACGTTTACCTGGGTTATAATTATCGAATGACAGAAATAGCTGCCGCAATGGGACTGGTTCAACTAAAGAAAATAGACGATTTCAATCATAAAAGAATAAATAATTCTCTTTGTATTCTTAATTCATTAAAAGAATCAGATCAATCATGGTTTATAATACCTAAATTAAATCAATACATAAAACATACCTTTTTTTGGTGTCCTTTGATAATAAAAAATAATATAGATACCACATTAGTTGTAAAAAAATTGTTGCAAAAAGGTATTGAAACACGACAACGATATCAGAAACCTTTGAATACACAAAAAATATTAGAAAAAGTGAATCCTGATTACAAACATATAATGCTTTCTAATGCTGAATTTTTTGCAGGAAAAATTATAGGATTACCAAACCATCCTAAACTAACAGATGATAATATTGAATATATTATAGAATCTGTAAAAAATCTTTTTAATTAAAAATATATATTTAAGATATATTATAATTTTTTTATCAAGACATGAAGAATGAAATAATTATTATAGGTACAGGGGCCCAGGCAAAATATGCTCTTGAAATATTTAATTTACAAAAGCAATCTGTCTATGGTTTGATTGCTTTAAATAATGAACATGCAAAATTACAAAAAATTTATAATAAAAAAGTTTTAGGCTCAATAGAAAATTTTGATAAATTAAATTTAAATAATAATTTTCGTTTTATATTAGCCTGCAGTGATAATCATAAAAAAAAACAAATAGTAGATAAATTAAAAAACTATTCACCAATATACATAAACGCAATTCATCCGAAAGCAATAATTGCAAGCACTTCTGTTTTAGGTGAAGGGATTATTGTAAATGCAAATGTTATTATTCAGCCATATTCAAAAATTGGCAATCATGTAATGATTCACGCAGGTGTTATTATAGAACATGATGTTATTATTAATAACTTTGTAAATATTGCACCTGGAGTGATAATAACCGGTCATGTTATAATAAAAGAATATAGTAAAATATTTACAGGAGCAATAATTACTCCAAATATAACTATAGGACAAAATTCTATTGTAGCAGCAGCTAGTACTGTACTAAATAGTTTTGAAGATAACCTTGTAATAGCAGGAACTCCTGCAAAGGTATTAAAAAAAAATGAATAATTATTTTAGTAAATTAAATAAAGTATTTATTATTGCTGAAGCAGGATGTAACCATAATGGTGATATTTATTTAGCTGAAAAATTAATAAAGCAAGCAGCATATTCTGGAGCTGATGCGGTTAAATTTCAAACTTTTAGAGCTGAAAATATTTCTATAATAAAGGCACCTAAAGCAAATTACCAATTAATATCGACAGGTACAAAAGAATCTCAATATGAACGTTTGAAAAGAATGGAGCTTAGTGTTGAAGACCATGGAAAAATAGTCAACTTATGTAAAGATAACAAAATTGTTTTTTGTTCATCGCCATTTGACTTAGAAAGCGCAGACTTTCTTCAAAAATTAAATATACCATTTTTTAAAATTCCTTCCGGAGAAATTACTAATATCCCTCTTATTAGCCATATTGCAAGTTTTATGAAACCCATTATTCTTTCAACAGGAATGGCATCTTTGGGTGAAATAGAATTTGCCATTAATAGTATAAGCAAATATCATAAAAATATAGTTATAATGCATTGTATCTCTGATTACCCTGCAAAATGGGAACAAGCAAACCTTAGAGCAATAAAAACTATTAAAGATGCTTTTCATTTTCCAGTTGGCTTTTCTGATCATACATTAGGAATTGAGCTTGCATTAGTTGCTGTCGCTTTAGGTGCAATAGTTATTGAAAAACACATTACTCTGGATAAAACTATGGAAGGTGGTGATCATAAAGCCTCTCTTGAACCTAAAGAGTTTAAGGCATTGGTCGATAAAATTAGAGGTGTTGAAATTGCTTTAGGTGATGGTATAAAAAGATGTATGAATTCTGAATTTAATATAAAAAATGTAGCTAGAAAAAGTGTTGTTTCAATCAAAGATATTGAAAAAGGTGAAAAAATCCAAAAAAATTCTATTTCGATAAAAAGACCAGGAACAGGTATTTCGCCATTTTTTTATAATGATGTTTTGAATTCTGTTGCTCAAGAAAAAATACCAAAAGATTCTTTAATTTATTGGCATCAAATAAAATTGATAAACTCATAAAAAGTCCAAAATCAACATTTTTTTACCAAATAAACTTATTAATATCAATTTTTATAAAATCGAATATCAAAATTGTCAGCGTAACAATTATGAAAAATATTAGAATAATACCAAGGTTAGATGTAAAAAACCATAATCTTGTTAAAGGAATAAATTTAGAAGGTCTACGTGTTCTTGGGTTACCAGAAAAATTCTCACAGTATTATTACAAAAACGGAGCAGATGAATTAATATATATTGATATGGTTGCGAGCCTTTATGGACGAAACCATTTGGAAAAAATTGTCAAAAGAACAGCCCAAAACGTTTTTATACCAATTGTTGTTGGAGGTGGGATTAGAACTGTTGAGGATATATATAAACTTTTAAGAGCAGGTGCTGACAAAGTTGCAATTAATACACAAGCCATAAAAAATCCAAAATTAATTGAAAAAGCTGCAAAGACTTTTGGATCTCAATGCATAGTGATTTCAATTCAGGCAATGAAAATATCTGAAGGTAAATATGAAGCATATACAGATACTGGACGTGAGCCAACTGGAAAAGATGTTATTGAATGGGCAAAGCAAGTAGTCGATTTGGGAGCAGGAGAGCTATTAATTACATCGATAGATCAAGAAGGAACTTGTGATGGTTATGATATTGATTTATTTTCTAAAATATCCGATTCTGTCAATATCCCTGTTATTGCATGCGGAGGAGCTGGTAAAAAAGAACATATTTTAGAAGTAATAAACAATACAAACGTTGATGCAGTAAGTGCTTCTTCTATATTTCACTATCATATTGTTCAAAAATTTGGTGCAGAATCCCGAAATGGAGGAAATATAGAATATATTAAAGATTTTATAAAAAAAGGATCATCTATTTTAACAAAATTATCGCCGGTATCTGTATCTCAAGTTAAACAATATCTAAAAAATAATAATATTAATGTTGTTTTAGAAAAATTTTCAAAAAAAATCGTTTCTAATCCAATAATAAAAAAGAAATCTGTTACTATTGTAGATTATGGCCTTGGCAATATATTTAGTGTTATTCATGCCCTTGAGAATGTTGGTACTAATATTATTATTACAAATAATCCGTCAGATATAAAAAAATCAGATTATTTGGTAATAGCAGGTGTTGGTGCTTTTGGGGATGGAACTGCTCAACTGAAAAAAAAGCAATTAATTGATCCAATTATTAAACATGTATATGATGGTAAACCCTTATTGGGTATATGTTTAGGAATGCAATTATTTATGGAAATAGGCGAGGAATTTGGTATTCATGAAGGTCTAAAACTAATTAAAGGGAAAACCATAAAACTGTCGATAAAAGGTAAAAATATTAAATTACCTCATATTGGATGGAATCGACTGATAATCCATAAGGATATAAATATTTTGAACAATATACCATCTAATAGTCTAATGTATTTTGTACATTCTTATTTTATTCAACCAGAAGATAAAAATTTGATTGCTGCTGAAACCACTTATGGTGAAAATACTTTTTGTTCAGTAATAAACAAAGATAATATATTTGGCTGTCAATTTCACCCTGAAAAAAGTGGTGAGATTGGTCTTAAAATATATAAAAATTTTATAGAATGTTAAATTTGAGAGGAATAAAAAAATGGCTAAAATTGGAAATTATTTATTTTTACCTGAGTTACATAAAAAAAATGTTAAAATACCATATGGAGAACATACAAAAAACTCAGTGTTTGAAAGACAATTACATTTATTACCTCAGGAAGTAAGATTTTGTAAAAAATGCGTAATGTCAAATCAAAGACCTCGTATTGTTTTTGATGAAGAAAATGTATGTGGGGCTTGTAGATGGTGGGAAGAGAAAGAACATTTTGTAGATTGGGATTTGAGGCAAAAGGAATTTATCGAATTATTAAATAAATATCGAAGAAATGATGGTAATTTTGATGTTATTGTTCCTTGTAGTGGCGGAAAAGATTCAGGATCAATAGCGCATAAACTTAAGTACCAATATGGTATGAACCCCTTGACTGTAACTTGGGCACCATTAGTGTATACAGATATTGGCTTTCAAAATATGCAAAATATGCAATTTTCTGGAATTTCAAGCCATGTTTTTACACCGAATCGAACGTTACAACGAAAAATTTCCAAGCTTGGCCTTATACTTATTGGTAATCATTTTGAAGCTTTTGGCAGAGGACAGGTTTCATATGCATTTCATGTTGCATTAGATCTTGGAATAAAATTAATTATGTTTGGTGAAAATGGAGAGTTAGAATACGGTGGTTCATTGAAAAATAAAGATAAATGCGGACAACCTATTGAAGATTGGATTGAACTGTACCATAAAGGCTCAAACACAAAAGAAATTGTTCAATTTGGATATGAAAATGGATATATTGAAAAAAATGAATTAAATGACCCCAGTTTGAAATACTTTTCTCCACCGCCAGCAGATGAATTGATTAAAAACGATGTAGAGTTTCATTGGTTTGGATATTATAATAAGTGGATGCCACAAGAAAATTTTTATTATGTAGCAGAACAGTATGGATTTAAAACAAACCCTGAAGGTCATTCTGAAGCAACGTATAACAAATACGCAAGTTTAGATGATTTAACAGACCCTTTTCACTATTACTTATCATATATCAAATTTGGAATTGGACGAGCAACCTCGGATGCTGCTCATGAAATAAGAGAAGGGCATTTAGACAGGGACGAAGCTATTGCACTTGTTCATAGATATGATCATATATTTCCAAACAAATATTTTAAGGAATTTTTACAATATATGGACATGACGGATCAAGAATTTTGGGACGTCATTAATGCATTTAGAGAACATAGACCGAATTTGTGGAAACAATCCAATAATGGTGAGTGGAAACTAAAATATCAAATTTCTTATTAACCTTTCAACCTAATAATATAAATGAACGGAAACTTAACTATGAAACCCAAAATTTTATATTATAATATTCAATCTTTTCAGCAAAATTCTATCGAATATTTAAATATGTTTTTTGATGTTATTGTTTTAGAAAATCCTGATTTTGATCAGGAAACTATATTAAAAGAAATAGACGCGCTTTTTGCTCCTATGGGATTTGTTTTTGATAGAAAAAAAATTGATCTTTGTAAAAAATTATCTGTTATTGCTACTCCTACAACAGGTGAATATCATATTGATGTTAACTATGCAAAGTCAAAAGGTGTTAGTATTTGTTCTTTGAAAAAACATAAACAATTTTTACAAACAATTACTGCAACTGCAGAACTTACCTGGGGATTAATTATATCTATTACAAGAAAATTGCTACAAGCTGAAAAAAGTGTTAAAAATTTTGAATGGAATGGAATATCTTTTGGTAAACAAACCCCAAAAATGCTTTCAGAAATGTCTTTAGGCATCATAGGCTTAGGCCGACTAGGTAGAATAGTTGCTAATTATGGTAAAGCTTTTAATATGAATGTTTTTTATTATGACCCATATGTTAATAATGAAAATTTTAACAGATGTGAACAACTTATTGATTTAGCTAAAGTCAGTGATATTGTTTCGCTTCATGTACATCTGAATGAAGAAACAAAATATTTAATAGATAGTAATTTCATAAATCAAATGCCAAAAAAATCTTACATCATCAATACCTCAAGAGGAGGCATTATTAATGAAAATGATATGCTTACAGCATTAAAAAATGGTCATCTGGCTGGTGTAGCTCTTGATATGTTAGAAAACGAACATTTACCTGATTTTAATTTAAATCAAAATTCAATTGTTCAGTATGCACGACATAATGATAATATTATTATTACTCCAAAAATTGGTGGTGCAACTGTAGACTCATGGGAAAAAACAGAAAAATTTATTATTGACTTAATTTTTGATGAATTAAAAAAAAAATAAGGAACAATAAACTGTTGATATGAAAATAGACCCAAAAAAAACAATGGCTTTAATTACTGCAAGGGGTGGATCAAAAAGTATACCACTAAAAAATATTGTACCTGTTTGTGGCAGACCTTTAATAGAATACTCTTGTTTTGCATTACAAAAAGCAAATACAGTAGATAGAATTATATGTTCTACAGATAGTAAAAAAATAGCTGATGTATGTAAAAGAAATAATATTGAAATAATAGATAGGCCACCACATCTTTCTGGTGATTTAGTTAATTCTATTGATGTTGTTATAAATGTGGCGAATACTTTATATGACATTGAAGGATCTGTTTCTGAAATTATTTTGCTAATTCAACCAACATCAATATTTATAAACAGTCAACACATTGATCAGACAGTTAATGCATTAAAAAACAATCCAGAAGCAAAAAGTTCACAAACTGTTGTTAAGGTCCCTCATCAATTTCATGCATATAACCAACGAATGATGTCAGAAGATTCAAAAGATATATGTTTTGCTTTTTTAAAGGAAAGAATAAAAGGTTATAGTAAACAGACTAAACCTACTTTTTATACATATGGAAATTTAATTGTAACAAGAACATTACCTTTACTGGAAGAAAAAACATTATTTGCAAGGCCAAGCATACCTATAGAAATTCCTTTCTATTATTCATATGATTTAGATTCACAAGATGATATTGAACTTGCTGAACTAATGATAAATAATAATTTAGTAGAAATTAATTAATTATGAAAAAAAAATTACTCTATTATAACAATTTAAATTTTTTACCTGATACTCTTGAAATGATGGAGAATAACTTTGATGTTATTCGCTTAAAGAGTCCTTTATTTGACAATAAAGAAATTTTAAAAAAAATAGAAATTTTAATGGCACCTCGAGATTTTTTCGTTAATTCAGAAAAAATTGATTTTTGTTTAAACTTAAAAGCTATTGCAAGTCCAACTTTAATAGTACCACATGTTGATGTAGAATACGCGTTGAAAAAAAATATAACAGTCATTTGTTTAGAAGACGAAAAAGTTTTCTTAAAAACAATTACCGCTACAGCAGAACTTACCTGGGGTTTACTTATTGCACTTACACGACATATCCCTCAGGCATATCAAGATGTCTTGGATGGTGAATGGAACGGACGAAAATTTGGAAGATTAACACCTAAAATGCTTGCAAACATGACAATTGGAATTGTTGGTTTAGGAAGGCTTGGTTCAATAGTTGCTTCATATGCAATGGCTTTTGGAATGAAAGTGTATTATTTTAGTCCTAACTCTGTCAATGATAATTATTATAAATGTAACACTCTAGAAGAATTAGCTAATTGTTCGGATATTGTTAGTATTCATGCTAACCACACTCCTGAAACTGAAAAATTAATTAATGAAAAATTTTTTCAAGAAATGAAAACAGGCTCATTCATTATTAATACATCAAGGGGTGAATTGATAGATGAAGATGCTCTTTTAAAAGCTCTAGAAAGTCGTAAAATTGCAGGGGCTGCATTAGATGTCCTTAGTGGAGAATTTGCTCCAATTTTTAAAGATAATATAAAAAATTCAAAATTGATACAATATGCAAGAAAAAATAATAACCTTATAATTACACCCCATTATGCTGGTGCAACAGAAAGTGCATGGAAATTGACTCAGACAAAATTAATAAACAAAATAAAGAATATATAGAAATTAATTTTTTTGAAGGAGGTTAATTATAAAACTAATTAAACGATTGATATGGTTTTGGAAATGCGATCGTTTAGGTCCTGATATACCTATTACACATTTTTTGCTTTATTTTCACAAAACTGGAAAATGGATTTGCAAAAAAAAGTTTAAATCATTTGGAAAAAATTCTGAGTTTAGACCTTTTGCATATGCTAATTATCCATCGAAAATTTCAATAGGAAATAATGTTGTTATTCGTCCTGGTTCAATGTTGTTCGCTGATGAATTTTCAAATGGTGAAATTATAATAGAAGATGATATAGGTATAGGACCTGGTGTACATTTTTATGTAAACAATCATCGATATGATAATACAAATATACCAATAAAATATCAAGGTTATTATCCATCTAAAAGGATAAAAATATGCAAAGGATCTTGGATTGGAGCAAACTCCGTAATTTTATTAGGTGTAAAAGTTGGACCTAACTCTGTTGTGGGAGCAGGATCAGTTGTGACAAAAGATGTTGAACCTTTTACTGTTGTAGCAGGTAACCCTGCAGTTGTAATTAAAAAGTTGAAGGAAACTAAATAATGAAAGTTTTTTTAAAATAGCTGATTTCGACAGCAAATCATCATTTTTTTGATTAATTTTGTATTGTAAATTCAAATAATTAAATACAATTAATTATACTTTGAGCTAATTCAATACAAATTATAAAAGCTAAACGCTATTTGATAAATATAATATTTTTCAAGTAGTGATTTTTTATAATATGGAAATTTTTTTTATATTAATGCTATGTTACAAATAAAAAAAAATTTTATATTAAAAAAGGAAACTGAAAATGAATTGTCCTCGTTGTGATTCTAATAATATTAAAAAAAATGGTAGTATTCATAATGGCAAACAAAAATATCAATATAAAGATTGTAATCGTCAATTTGTTTTAGACCCTCAAAAGAAAATAATTTCCCAGTCAACTTGGGATTTGGCAGATAAATTATTATTGGCAAAATTGCCATTAGCAGGTATTTCAAGGGTTACAGGCATTAGTGAATCATGGTTGCAAAAATATGTTAATGAAAAATATGAAAATATTCCTCAACAAATTGATATTGAGGAAAAAAAGGGTAAATTAACCATTGAATGTGATGAAGTCTGGTCTTTTGTCGAAAAAAAATCAAATAAGCAGTGGATTTGGTTAGCGTTAGATGTAGATTCAAGGGAAATAGTAGGTGTTTTTGTAGGTAATCGTGATTACATAGGAGCGAAAGGTCTTTGGGATTCATTACCTCCAGTTTACAGGCAATGTGCTGTTGCTTATACAGATTTTTGGTCTGCATATGATAAAATATTTCCTCAGAAAAGACATAAATCAGTAGGGAAGGAAAGTGGCAAAACCAATCACATAGAAAGATTCAATTGTACACTAAGACAAAGGATAAAAGCACTACTTGTAATGCACTACCAATTTTTTTTATAGAAAGATGTTAAACTTTAGTTTTATTGTAGATAATTCTACAATTGCAGTAAAAATTTGAAAGGAAATCAAGTGATGAAAGTATTATTCGTTTATTCTGAATTTGAGAAAGGTGGCTTTAAGCCGATATCAATCGCATTACTTTCTGCATTTTTAAAGAATAAAAATATTGATTGTAGACTTTTTGATACCTCTCTATATAAAATCTCCATTAAAGGCAGAGTCAGTGACATTAAAGTTGCAGAAAGTTTAGCAATATTTCCACATACTGAATTACCTGAAAGTACAACAAAACAATCTAATGAACATTTCGTAATGGCTTTCAATAAAACTGTTAATGCATATGAGCCAGATTTAATAGCATTTACAAGTACGACTCTACCTTTTGTAATAGTAAAAAATTTGATAAAAGGAATAGATAACAAAAAGCCACCTTTCTTAGCAATTGGTGGTATTCATGTTCTACATTGCTTGCAAGAAGTAAAGGAACTGGAAATATTTGATTATATTTGTTTTGGAGAGGGTGAAAATGTTATTTTGCCAATAATTAGGCATATTGAAAAAGAAATTACTGCATATGAAATTCCTAATACTTTAGTAAAAGTAGATAATACTTATATTACAAATCAACGAATTCCTCTTATTTCTAATTTAGATGAATTACCTTTTTATAACTGGACATTATTCGATGAATATCATTTCTGGAGACCTTATCAAGGTAAAGCATATAGAATGGGAGATTTTCAAACATCAAGAGGATGTCCTTATGGATGCCTATTTTGTTTTTATAGTAAATTTTATAATATCTACAACGAAAAGAAAAAAGTCAGATTTTATACATCAGATAGATGTATAGATGAAATGGAAGAATTGTCTAAACAATATAATCTTCATTTTTGGAAAATGCATGATTCTGATTTATTTCTTCGTAATGAAGATAAATTTGTTGAACTTATGGAAAAATATAAAAAACGTATTAATTTGCCTTTTGTGTGTAATTCAAATGCAAATTCAATTTCCAAAGTTAAAGCCAAAGCAGCGAAAAATGCTGGTTGTCTTAGTATTTCAATTGGAGTAGAAACAGGTAATGAAAGGCTCCGAAATAAGGTTCTTGGAAAAGCGACAAGTGATGATAGTATTTATAGAGCTGTCCAAATACTCAGGGATAACGGTATTAGAGTATGTTCTTCAAATATGATAGGTTTTCCAGAAGAAACAGAAGAAGATATTAGAAAAACTATCAATTTGAATAGAAAAGCAAATTTAGATTTGGCTGAACCGACATTTTTTTTCCCATTTAAAGGTACTGTCTTAGGAGATTACTGTTATGAAAAAGGTTATATCAAGGAAAATTTATCAAATGAGCTTATTAATCTGCGTTTGAATTATTATATGGATATGCCTCAGATAGAACGAAAAACAGTTATCAATTTATTCAAAACATTTCCTCTTTATATGAATCTTCCTGATTATTTTAACCCTATTATAAAAAGAGCTGAAAAAAATGATGAGACAGGTAATGAAATATATAAACTACTCAATAGTATAGTTCAAAAAATAATTAATGAAAAACATAGAGGATATACAAAATGAAAAAAGTATTACTTTTTGCACCTTTTGGCCGTTGGTTAGTTCATCATCAAGTTGATGGTGTAATTGGAGCGTCTTTAATGCAAAGAGGTTGTGAAGTAAAAGCATTTACTTGTGATGGAATTTTTGTTCAATGTCCTATATCAAATCAAGGGGAATTATGCTATCGTTGTATATCAGATTCTAAAATGCTTTTTAAATTTTTCTCTATTCCCTGTATTAAAATAGGTTCATTTATCGATCAACAAAAAAAAAATTTTTTTTGGAATAAGGTTAAAGATATAGCGCCAAATGATCTGAAATCTATTGTTATTGATGGATTTGAACTGGCTAGATGGATAGAACCATCGATGCATAGTTTTTTTATGTCTGAATATTTAGACTATTCAAATGAACATATTGTAACTATAAAACGAAAATTTCTTTTAAACGCATTATTAACGATTCACAGCTTTAAAAGTTGTTTGAAAGAATTTTATCCTGATTATGTGATATGTTATTCAGGATTTCATCTTTACTATCGGGTTGTTTTTGAATTATGCAATATTTACAATATTCCTGTTTTAGTTCATGAAAGAGGAGCAGTTGATAACTCATTTGTTATGATTAATGATGAATCAATTCATACCTTTTCAAAGAGATTAAAACATTGGCAGAGTTATTGGAAAGATATACCTCTTACAGACTCCCAATGCAACCAAATAAAAAAATACCTTTTAGAAAGAGAAGCCGGAAAACAAATCAATGATTTTAAAGCATACCACTTCAAATTAAAAACAAATATTTATCAAGCTTTCAGGATTCCACCTGGTTCAAAGATAATAGTAATATTTCCAACAACTGACTGGGAAATTGGAATAACTAACATAGAAACTCCCTTACGATTTTCTTCGCAAATACAATGGTTTGAAGAAATTTTAGAACAACTTAAAAATGAAAATATTTATGTAATAATAAAGCATCATCCTTCATTAATAGGTAAAAATTGGATTGGACAGTCTTTTTTATCAAAACTTTTTAAGTTTAATCAGAAATCATATTTATATAAAAATTTAAGAATATCAATGCCTTTTGAGGAGATTTCTTCGTATTATCTCTTAAATTTTATTGAATCCGCTATTATATTAAGGAGTACAATAGGTATTGAAGCTATTACTAGGGGAATTGATGTAATATCTGAATTAGATTGTTTTCGTAATATTGCTGGTATAAAAAAGATTAATTCCTTTAATTACAAAGAAGAAATATTCTTATCCATGGAAAGAACATCAGCTTTTGATATAGAAAAACTAAGACAGGCGTATAGAGGTGCTTATCATAATTATTATCGTTTATTATATGTTTTTTCATCTATAGGAATAAAAGAAGTTTATAATCCACATATAAAAATAGAATCCTTAGATGATCTTCAAAATGGAAAAGATAAGACTTTAGATACTATTTGTAATCATATAATATATAATACTCCATTATATCCCATCCCTAATAAAGAGGATATGCAGAGAACAGATGAAGAAGAAACAAAATTTTTAAAGCAGGAATTTATATCGCTTAAAGAAAAAATTTTGTCTGCAAAAAATGAATGTAAATATTATAATCCTATGAATGAGCCAGAGATTGATGTAATCAGACTTAGAAAAAATGGAAATTTAAATTTTGATGAAACTTTACTTAAAAAAAGTCTTAAAATATCTAGGCATAGAAAAATTAATGTGTTACAAATCCCTTATCCTTCATATTGTATAAATAATTATCTTATTAATGAAATCAATATAGTATTGAAAGAAGCTAAAGCAAAATATATTTATTTTGCTATTGACAATATTCAATTAGATGAATCTTTTTTCGCATCAGCTGTTGATTTTTTAGATGAAAACGAAAACTCAAGTTTTGATGGCATTTTATCAGGCGTCTGGCTTTTTAATGAAAAAGAAATAAGTATAGACGAATTTTTTACGAAAAGAAATGACACAAATGATTGTTCAAAAATTTTTTTAAAAAACCAATCTTATGAATCTTTATTAAGTTTATTTGTTTGGCGAAAAAAATCTTTTTGCCGTTTGTTTTCAGATGTATTGGATAATAAAAATCTGTTTGAATCGATCTGCAATAAAGCACTTTTCAAAAATCCTATTTTAAATGTTCATAAAACGTTAATTCCTAATATTATAATATATCCCCCCAAAAAATCTAAATTTCTAAAAATAACAAAACATCCTCAAACATATTGTTATCAAAATGCTTTTAGATATATTGATGATATATATGGTCTATCATCCCCAGAAGCAGAGCAATATCTTTTTGAAAAAATAAAATCTCTTTCAGATCAAGCAAGTATTTTGGAAATTGGATGCAACCAAGGAAGATTAACAGCTACTATAGCATTTGCTTGCGTTGGAACAGATAAAAAAATATTTTCAATTGATACTTTTGCGGATATACATCATGACAGAGCAAAAGTGATAGGAAATTCTTTTTTTGATGTATGGCTTAATAACATGGACAGGCTAAGACTATATGAGTATGTAAAACCTTTAATTGGATTCTCACATGAAGTTCTCAAGCAATTATCAAATACTAATATAAAATTCGATTTTGTTTTTATTAACGATTCTTATCATAAAAATATTATCAAAAATTTTGAACTTGTTTATCCTCTTGTAAAAGATTATGGCTGGATTGCACTGAATGATGTAAATTCTTCGATGCCTCGCGAAGTATGGATTGAAAAAGCCATTTCAAGCCTTTCTTATCATGAATATTGTAAAACAATTATTTGTGGACAAAAAGATACTTCGAAATGAAAAAATCAAGAATAAAAAACAAAATTGAGACTTTATAAAATCAATGACTTATAATTGAATGTAAAATGTGGTGTCTAAAACTTGATCTAAAATTTCTATTGACAAAACGATCTCTGTATGTTTGATTATTTATTATAATTAATTATTAGAGGTATGGCACCCAAAAGTAAAATATTTTAGCACATCTTAATTTAACTATTTGATATTATAAAATTTAATTTTTAATTTTATTATTAGTGGACAGGATTTAATGATTTTTTTTTTTGTACTTTGATAGATAATAAAAAAATGTTCTTTTCCCTATGCCAACAGATTTACAAACTTCTGCAGCTGTTTTATCGGAATTTTCATAAAAAATTCTTGCTTGTTCAAGCTTATTAGGGTCTATTTTAGGTCTCCCTCCTGTTTTACACGAGCTTTTGCAGCTTCACGTCCTGCTAATGCTCTTTCTGCTTTCAACTCCCTTTCCATTTGGGATATGGCTCCCATTATTGATAAGAAACATCTACCTGTAGCTGTTGAGGTATCTATATTTTC